>Ga0180438_10001844_pt1 | contig 36460 bp, 31 predicted proteins | sample SS_ome_12_FD_132455 | JGI IMG/M metagenome (GOLD analysis project Ga0180438, IMG submission 132455) | Hypersaline lake sediment archaeal communities from the Salton Sea, California, USA - SS_3_D_2 metaG | ecosystem: Environmental > Aquatic > Non-marine Saline and Alkaline > Hypersaline >... | reverse complement strand
CTTCGGTCCTGTCGATCGATCCTGAGTCCATGACGACTATTTCGTCCAGAAGGGGATTTTTCTCCATGAGCTCCTTTTTCGCCACCTGAATCTCTTTCCCCACAGTTTTCTCTTCGTTGAGTGTAGGAAAACAGAGACTGATGCTCACCCCGAGCTCCTTTTTCCTCTGAACGAGCCGCTCTATATTCCTGAAGCTTGTATGGTGAAAGGTGTTTTTCTTCAGCCAATCCAGTATATAGGACGGCTGCTCCTCTTCAGTCTTTAAAAGCTTCTTTTCTGGCTGGGTTTCGAAAAGAGAAGACATCCCTCCCCCCTGCTGAATGTATCTTACCAGAAAAGGAATTTTTTTTCAAGCATATTATGTGCCAGTTCACGCCATGCAATATCCATTTCATCCGGTTGAAATATATTACCGAACACAGTATAATCCACCAAGGAGGCTCCGAATGGCTGATAGAACACAAATGATGAAGGAGAAGCTTGTCTTGCTCTATGGGAATGAAAAAGGAGAAGAACTTCTCGGTGAGCTTACCTCTCTGCTCAACAGCTATACCCAGAGAATACCGAAGCGGAGCTTTGATTTCAGCCACAGAGATGTCGTGCTCATCACCTACGGCGACAGCTTCCGCAGCGCCAATGAGAAACCGCTTCTGACATTGAAACAGTTTCTCGACCGGTACGGGCAAAACATCATAAGCACCGTGCACATACTTCCCTTTTTCCCCTACTCATCTGACGATGGATTCTCTGTAATCGACTACAAACGTGTGGACCCCGCGCTCGGAAGCTGGTCACACATCAGGGAAATTGCAGAGAGCTTTCAGCTCATGTTCGATCTTGTAATCAATCATGTATCCGCGCAGAGCACGGAGTTTCAGGAGTTTCTGAATGGGAATGAATCCTACGATGATTATTTCATTGTGGCCGGGCCCGAAACCGACACTTCACGCGTGTTTCGTCCACGCACTCTCCCCCTGCTCACCCGCGTGACAACAAAACGGGGCGAGCGCTTGCTGTGGACCACTTTCAGCCCCGATCAGATCGACCTGAACTTCAAGAATCCCAGGGTACTGCTCTGGATAATCGACGTGCTCCTCTTTTACATATCCAACGGTGCCTCTGTGATACGGCTCGATGCGATTGCCTATCTCTGGAAGGAAAGCGGCACAAACTGCCTCCATCTCCCTCAGACGCATACGGTAGTGAAGCTGTTCAGGGACGTACTCGAGCAGCTCGCCCCGCACGTGAAGATTCTCACAGAGACCAACGTCCCGCACAGGGAGAACATATCCTATTTCGGCAGTGGCAAAGACGAGGCTCATATGGTTTACAACTTTGCCCTTCCTCCGCTGACCGCATACGCGCTTCTGAGCGGCGATGCAACTCCGCTCACCCTCTGGGCAGGAACACTCTCGTTTCCCAGCCCCAAAACCTATATGTACAACTTCACGTCTTCCCATGACGGAATCGGTGTGCTTCCCGCCCGAGACCTGCTCACCAACGACCAGGTCGCATTGCTCCTCAGGGAGACGGAAAAAAGAGGGGGAAGGGTGAGCTCCAAGCTGAATGCCGATGGAAGCACAAGCCCCTACGAGCTGAACATCTCCCTCTTCGATCTGATCTCGGATCCTGACCGGAAGGAATCATTGATGAGGAAGGTGGACCGTTTCATCGCTTCCCAGGCGATTGCACTCTCTCTCAAAGGAGTTCCAGCCCTCTACTACCACTCTCTCATGGGCTCGAGGAACTATCACGAGGGGGTGGAACACACAAAGGCGGCCAGGGCGATAAACAGGGAAAAACTCGATTATGACCGCCTTGGTGAGGAGCTGGAAACAGCTGGATCCATTCGAAATCTCGTCTATTACCGGCTCGCACGCCTCATTGAGGTACGGAGGGAGCAGCGCGCCTTTCATCCCGGTGGAGAGCAGAAAATCCTGAACCTCCATACAGCGCTGTTTGCATGTGATCGTTATTCTCCCGACGGAAAGGAACGCGTGACATCACTCATAAATGTGTCGGAAAACCCTGTGAAACTGACAACCGATGGATCATGGGGATCAGACCTTGTTTCAGGCAGGAAATTCAAAGATACTGTTACGGTTCTTCCTTATGAGATCCTATGGCTTCGACGATCCCCTCGAAGTTGATCAGGATGCTCCGCAGCTTACGCTTCAGCACCTCGTAGGAAAAAAAACGGGCAGCGAGATCAAAATTTTTTTCACCCTGCTCCTTGTATGCAGCCCTATCCTGAAGAACGAGCCTGTTGATTTCTCCGATCACCTCATCAGTCACCCAGCCCGCCATCTCTATCACTTTGAATCCGTATGGTTTGATATCCATCACGTAAGCGGAATACTGGTTCACCAGGATCGGCTTCTTGAAATAGACAGCCTCTATAAAGGCGTTTCCAAACCCCTCGTAGGTCGATGGGTATGCGATGAGGTCTGCGTGGGGGTACACGTCCCAGAGCGTATAAATCTTGCGGCCGTCGGCTGTTTTTCCCCTTTTATCACCGATGATCTCCGGCTTGATGATGAGCGGCACCCCCAGGTGATCCGCATAGCTTTGAATACGCCTCTCATAGGCATCCCCCTCATCACTGGTGGAGTGCGTAATGACGAGTTTTGCCCTCGGGTTTTTCAACCTGCTCACAACCTCGACGGTGTGCTCTATTCCCTTGCGGGCCACCACCCGGGTGGGCTGAAGGATGAAGAAATCGTTTTTTTTCAGCCCAAAGGCCTCCCTGACATCGCTGTTGTAGTGGTTTATTCCGGGCGGCTTTTTTTTAAAATCGAGCACATTGGGTATCACCACCGGGGAAATTCCGGTCCTGTAGCTGAGCTCGCGGTCTGCTTCAGAATTGATGACCACGTGCTGAATCGAGCGGAGAGAAGGCGGGAAAGCCATACCGATGAGGTCCTGCACCGCATTGACAAAGAACCGTGGCCGCTCCCAGTAGAAATCATGGTGATGGGCGATGGTGGGAATGCCGGTCTCTGCGATGAACTCTGTGACCGCGAGCCCCAGCGGGATATTCATCGGAATGGCGAGACAGTTTTCAGCAATAATCAAATGGATGTTGAAATCCTTCACGAATCGGTAGAGCATCGTCTTCAGGTGTCTTCTCACCGAGTGTATGACTCCTGTAGTTTCCGAGGTTCTCCGGTACACCTTGAAGCAGTTATCCTGAATTTTTTTTATGACCGGATCGTCAAAATGTGCTTCCTGCACAATCATAGTATGGGAGGGATCCCGGTCGCACAGACCGGCAAAATAAAAGCACTCATACCCCATCTTTTCCAGGACCTGACTCCACTTCTCCGTTTCCAGGGACACACCGTCGGTTCCCTGAAACCTGGTGGAGATGAACCCGATGTTTTTGATTTCAACGCACCCGTTGTTCCTGTTCAAGAAGTTACCCACTCTGCGTTCCTCCGACCTTTTATAATTAAATCGGTAAGTTCCTGAAGATCTGTAACCACCATATCGGGCCCTTGACCGCTGCACCGGGGATCCTCGTCCCTCAGCCGGAGTGATCGTCTGTCTCCTGCGAACAGCGCAGTCTGGAAACCCGCTCTCATAGCCGGCAGAATGTCGTTCAGCATGTCGTTCCCAGTATAGAGTGTGTTCGAAGCGGCGATTCCCCGACACTCGAGGTGTTCCCGGGCTCTCTCATAGAGAAGGGGAGAGGGCTTCGCCCTCCCGAACCTGAAGGAGTAGAACAGAAGCTCTTCGTCAAACCCTGCATCTTCCGGCTGCACCCCGAGGGAAGCCTCAAAAAGGAGCGGGGTGAAAAACTGCGCATTGGAAATTATCCCCAGGAGCACTCCCCAGGCACTCAGGCGATCGAGCATTTCCCTCAAATAGGGCATGGGCCACACTGGATTGAAGAGGCATTCGTATTCCACGGAAAACTCTCTGGCACGATCCAGGTCATCCAGCTCGAGCACCTTCATCCACACCTTTTCGATCTGGACTTCCGGATAATCGCATCCCTCCCCCTTGAGCCGCTCGTGGGTCCTGTCTATCTCCCCGAGATATCGTTTGAATACCTCAGAGGCTTCATCCTCCACTCCATATCTTCTCAAAAGACCTTCGAGCACGCGCATGCGCTCACCGCTCATACCGGAAGCGGTAACGAATATATCCCCGGAACCGCTCATGAACAGCGTGCCGTACACGTCAAAGAGCGCTGCTCTTACAGGTGAAACCGGAGCTCCCCTGCTGTGCATGCCAGTCTCTATCGGGCAAAGGGGAATCATGGAACCCCGTATAATATCCGCAAGAGACATAAGGTTGCCTTTCGTTTTCACAGGCAGGTATCGTGAAGGTCGCATTTCCCTCCGAATGGCGATGATGGAGAGCTCATGTCCTCACCCGCGCTGCAGCCTCCCCACAGGCAGATTCGCACAGGAGGAGAAAGCTCTTCTCAGGCTTGTTGAAGGCCTGAAGCAGCGCCCCTTTGTTCACGGACTGGAACACGGGATGCCCGAGCACCTGCTCGTACACCCTCGAAAGTGTTGTTTTGGTTCTCCGCCAGGAATATTCACGCTCGATTATCCCTTTATTCCTTGAGACGAGTGATGGCGATTGTGTAAAAAGGAAAGTATCGGCCAATATGGGATTCACGTCAAGAATTTTTTTTTCGGCTTCCCCATCACTCCACAAAGCTCCTATCAGGTTCATCTGGAGTGTCTCGTCCAGCATTCCGAAATCAGCAGTTTCGTTCTGAATGATGCGTTGAAAATGCACTTCTGCATCCTCCGTGGAATCGGTAAGCCCATACTGGTTGAGGCGTTCGGTGTAACAGCGCACCCAGAGTCTGTGAAAGTGATCGACCTCCATCAGGGAGAGCGGCACCCGTATCTCTTCATAGAGGTGACCGAGATCAACACCTCTTTCCATGAAATCGCTGCAGATATCTCTGAGCAGCCTTCCATAGAGCATTTTCCCGCCGGTCCATGGCTCCAGGAAAGAGAGCCCGAACCCCTCCTTGATGCTCGTGGTGATCATGCAGGATGTCCTTTCGAGGAGTGACTCAAAATCATTTCTGACTCCAAGCCCGAAGAGCACCGGGAGTTTTTTCTCCTTCACGAAGTTCATCCACATCCTGTAGCTCATCACGTCAACCGGTCCGGTCGGCTCGAGGGTGATCCCGATTTTTTTCCCCCTTTCCAGGAAGCGCGAGAGAAGCACCGCCTCTCCGATGTTCTTCCTCCGTATTGCTCTGACCGGGTAGAGGACGACGTCCGTTTCCCGCGCAGCTTCTTTGTGCTCCTTCTGCTTCTGTTTTTTTATGCCTCCGTGCGGAAGGGGATACACAGTGTTTGGGATATAGTGGAGTCCCTCCTTGTTCAGACCTGCATCGAGAAGGATCCGGTAATCCCTTTTGTTGATGACCGCGTAGTGGCAGTCAGCTGGGTATTCTTCTCTGGTGTATCCCCACGGTCTGCCATCCTCGGCGAAATCGTGGATCTGGAGGAGCAGGGTCTGCTTTCTGTCGTGAAGCTGCTTGATCACCGAAAGGAGGTTGGTATTCTTCCCGAGAGTGGGGTTGTGAAAGTGGTAGAGATCTGCACCGTTTTTCCACACACCCTGCACTGAACAGAGTATGTCATTCGCGATTTCCGGCGCGCTTTTCCTTTCACGCCTGTCCCTGTCATAGGCAAGGGAAGGCACGACCACGTGCGGTATCCCCGGGGGCTTTTGGGGCGGCTCGCCACTCACAAGCAGAACCGAGGCAGAGCCGTGGAGCGCGGACGCCTGCCCGGATATGACCCTGGTCACTCCTCCGGGTCTGAAATGATGATGCACGAATGCCACTCTCATTGTCGACTCTTTAAAAAGTACTCAACATAGCTCCTGTTGAATACCCCCTCCATCGGACCGAAATGAGATGCGTTCAGCGCTCCGCACCCGTTCGCGAGGCTGAGACACTGCTGGGGTGCAAGCCCTTCCATATAACCGCAGAGGAAGCCCGCATCAAAGGCATCGCCTGCGCCGGTAGGGTCGATTTCTCTGATTTCTATCGGTGGAGCGCTGATCCGCTGATCTTCTTTCATGAGGAGGGCGCCCTCTCTCCCTCTCTTGATGACGAGAACAGACACTCCCCTTCTGAAGAGATGCGAGGCTGCCCTATCGGTGTCACTCTTTCCTGTGATCTGGGCAAGCTCCCTTTCTCCAGGCAGAAGAATGTCAGTAATCCCGATGATCCCGCCGATTACATCATGAAGCTCCTCCTTCTTCAGGAGCTCCAGCCGCAGGTTCGGGTCAAAGGACACAAGCCCTCCGTTTTTCTTTACAATTTTCGCGGTAGCAAAAATGACCTCCCGTACCGCAGGGCTGATCATGACAGAGCACCCCATCACGTGGAAGAGCCTCACCCCTTTCAGACGGTCTTCTGACGGCAATGTGAGATGGCCTGCTGCAGCGTAGGGAATATGGTATAAGAACTTCCTGGACCCGTCCTTTCTGTAGCTCACAAAGGCAACCGCAGTCGCATACTCCTCGAGGACGCTGACAAAGGACAGGTCCACCCCGTCCAGGTCAAGCCGTTTGAGGGTTTTTTCTCCGAACTCGTCCTTTCCCACGGCGCCGATGATCGCAGCTTTGTGCCCGAGGCATGCAGCCTGGTCGATGAAAATGGCAGGCGCCCCGCTCGGAAATGGTCCGTAGAAGTACCCCTGCACATCCAGCGGTACATCCTGCCCCGTACGCATTATCTCAACGAGGATCTCACCAGCGGTAAGTATTTCAGGCATGGAACCCTCCTCAGAGAAAATCTCACGCGAAAACCTGCGTTCCGAGAGAACCGAAGGCCCTCATCTATGGCAAAGAAAATCTCTCCTCCTGAGAGGAGAGAATTCTGTGCAGTTGTGTGCAGAAGCACTTCAGGTCAGCTGAAAGCTGCTCTTCCCGGAAGCGTGGAAAAAACATTCATGAGTCTCGTCGTGAAAGAGATGGATTTTCATGCTGTTGATTTTAAGCCAGATTTTCTGACCTGACCCGACCGCGAAATCAGCTTCTGAGAGGACCTTTATCACATTCTCGCCCATCTTCACGTCCACAATTGTTTCGTTTCCAAGCGGTTCTGTGACATACACTTCCGCCTGCACCAGGTCCCCCGCATCGGGTCTGGTGTGAATTTTTACATCCTCCGGCCTGATGCCGAGCACCAGGTTTTCCGCCGATCCACTCTCCCTGATCGTGTTGATGAGCGTTTGGTCTTGTGTTCTGAGAACGAAGCTGTCATGCACCACTGAAAGATGTCCGTCTTTTTCCCTGACTGCGCACCTGAGAAAGTTCATGGGAGGGCTCCCGAGAATCGTTGCCACGAACATGTTGCTTGGAAGTCTGTAGATCGTCTCAGGATCAGCGACCTGCTGGATCACCCCCTTATCCAGTACTGCAATCCTGTCACCCATGGATAGGGCCTCCACCTGGTCATGGGTCACATAGACAAACGTCTCCTTGAGGTTGGTCTGGAGCTCCTTCAGGCTCACCCGCATCTCGAGCCTCAGCAGCGCATCGAGGTTCGAGAGAGGTTCGTCCATGAGGTAGGCCTTGGGCTGCCGGACGATCGCCCGTCCAATGGCAACCCGCTGCCGTTCGCCTCCCGAAAGCTGAGAGGGCAGCTTCTCAAGAAGCCAGTCGATCTTGAGCTGCTTCGCAACGTCACTCACCCTGGTGCCGATCTGCACTTCATCCACCTTCTGCTGCCTGAGTGGAAAGGCGATGTTATCGAACACCGATTTATCCGGATAGAGGGCGAGATTCTGGAAAATCATGGAGATGTCCCGCCTGCTCGGGTGCACGTTGTTTACCAGTTCACCTCCGATGAGCAGTTCCCCAGCATCAGGTTTCTCAAGCCCCACGATCAGCCTGAGCAGGGTGGTTTTTCCCGCACCTGGAGGGCCGAGCACACAGAAAAACTCTCCGTCATGTATTTCCAGGTCAATACCGTTGATCGCAGTGGTGTTCTTGAACTTCTTGGTGACATGTATCAGCTTTATAGAGGCCATATCTCCTCCACATTCCAAGTCTAAAATCTCAGAACCAGGTCAGTTGACTCCCTGTCGAAGACGTAGAGATCCTTTTCCCCGAAGCTGAGGCTCTTGATCTCCCCTATTTTCGGCTTGTAATCGCTCTCCATGGACGACTTGATGATCAGGCCCGGATTTGCATCGGGGTGAAGATACACGATGGTTTTCGAGCCGAGCGGCTCGTAGCTCACCACTTTTGCCCTGAGGACGCGCGTCTTTCCATTAGTCAGCTTGAGATGCTCGGGCCGTATACCAACGACCACCTTTTCCGCTTTGAGCGACTCTGTGGTTCTCTTTGTAGCAGGAGAGGAAAGCGAAATGGATCCCTTCTGAAAGTCGCTGAGCTGAAACTCCCCTTCTTTATACACACCCTCAAAAAAGTTGATGGTCGGGCTCCCGATGAAGTTGGCAACAAAAAGGTTTTTCGGATGGTTGTAGATGTTGTGGGGCGTGTCAAACTGCTGCAGAACCGCAAAGTTCATCACTGCGATCCGGTCTGCAAGACTCATCGCCTCGACCTGATCATGGGTTACATAGATGGTTGTCTGACCGAGCTCCTGCTGGATCTTCTTGAGCTCCGCGCGCATGACGTTTCGCAGCGCTGCATCGAGGTTTGAAAGAGGCTCGTCGAGCAGGAAGATCTGCGGTCTGGTGATCATGCTTCTGGCCAGTGCCACCTTCTGCATGTCGTTGATGGAGAGATTCGAAGCCGGCATGCTGAGCAGATGCCGGATCTGGAGAAGCCGGGCGACTTCCCTCACCTCATTTTCGATCACATCCCCCGGCATCTTTCGAATCCGCAGGCCAAAGGCGATGTTGTCGTACACATTCAGGAAGGTAAACACGGCGTAATTCTGGAACATGAATCCCACCCCGCGCTTTCCCGGCGGGACATTATTCATCAGCCTGCCATCGAACCGTATTGCACCAGAGTCCGGCTTCAGCAGCCCGGAGATCATGTTCATGGTCGTGGTCTTGCCGCAGCCCGAGGGGCCCAGAAGCGCCACAAACTCCCTGTCCTCTATCTCAAGGCTCAGCTCGTTGACCGCGACCTGTTTTCCGAATCGCTTTACCAGCTTTTGCATCTGTATATTCGCCATGATCTCACTCCATTATTTCTTGATCGCTCCAAAGGTCAGACCACGCACCAGGTACTTCTGGATGAGTATTCCAAATACGATGGGCGGCACTGCCGCGATCATCCCGAGGGCTGCCTTGGGTCCGTAGAGAGCCCCTACCAGTGCAGACTGCAGCTTGCTGATGTGTACCGGAATGGTGGTCCACTTTCGATCGGTCAGGATGAGTGCAATGAGGAAGTCACTCCAGTTGAGAATGAACACGAATAGAGCAGTCGAAGCGATACCCCCCTTGGCGAGCGGGAGCACCACTTTGAAGAAGGCGCCGATGTTGGAACACCCGTCAACAATTGCCGCCTCGTCGAGCTCCTTCGGTATGTCATCGAAAAAGGTCTTCATGAGCCATACAGAGAAGGGCAGCGTTACCACTCCATAGATGATCACGAGCCCATACCAGGTGTCGATCATGCGAAGGAACGCCCACATGATCATGATTGGGATGATGATCGCGATGGGTGGAAACATGCGAAGCTGCAGCAGCATGAATGGAAGATTCCCTCCTGCCTTGTATCGTGATATGCCGTATGCTGCGAAGATCCCCACCACCATGGCGATGCCTGTCCCGATTATACTCACAATAAGACTGTTGAAGATCGGACGTATCGCCGTTCCGGCAATAGGATTCATAGCGAGCTGGCGTGAAAAAATAGTCCGGAAATTGTCCAGAGTAGGATTATTTGGAAACCAGTAGATCTTCCCTCCTGCGGCAGTCCATTCGGGGAATGGTTTGAAGGCCATTGTGAAAATCCAGTAGATGGGGAAAAAGAAGAATATCGTAATCACTACGATAAGTAAGAACTTCAGCACTTGCACAGAGAGTTTCTGGTCCATCTATCTATCCTTTCGCATTCGACTGCAACGCAGTCGGAATAGACATGCACTCCTCAATACATCCCGGGGCAATTCATTCCACGTGGGATTTCGTCCCGAGATGTATAAAATCCAGTGAATTCAGGATGCTTCCTCTTCCCGTTCTTTTATCGGCTTCAATGCCTGCATCGATATGAGTGTAATGAGTATGAGTATAAGGATCCCTCCCGCCGCGACCCACGACCACCTCAGGTGCTTGAATCCATGCTTGTACATGTATACTGATATGGACTCTGTTGCGGTTCCAGGACCGCCCGTGGTCATGAGCCAGATGGCATCGAAGATCTTTACCGCCTCCATACCGCGGAATATGAGTGCAATTACAATGACTGGCTTCATAAGCGGAAATAGAACCATTCGAAAGCGCTGCCACCGTGACGCGCCGAGAATGAGGGCAGCGTTGATCTGGTCCTCAGGGAGTGCCATGAGGCCAGAGAGCAGAATGAGAAACATGAAAGGCGACCACTGCCAGATGTCAGCGATCATAATGGCAATCATTGATACGAATTTTCCCTGTAGCCAGAGTATGGATACTTCCTTCGTAGAAAAAACAGAGAGCACGGAGTTCACCGGTCCCTGAGCCTGAAAGAGCATGTAAAAGACAAAACCGGCTACCGCGGGAACGATCATCATGGGCATGAGTATGATGCTGTGAAATATCTTTTTGCCCCAAAAACTTTCTCTGAAAAGAAAAGCCAGGCCGAGTCCAATAAAGAACTCCACAGGAACAACAACGACAACGATGATAAATGTCCGGAGAATGGATCTGAGAAAATCGGCATCCCTGAGGATATTCCAGTAGTTGGCAAGCCATCCCCAGAACTTGTATGCTTCATACCATTTGGTGCCGCCTCCAGTCATGGGCGACCACTCTGAGAGGCTGAGATAAATAGATGCGAGGAGTGGAAAGATGACGATGAAGAGCAGCATAACAAGCGCGGGTAGTATCATCACGAATCCGAATTTCGTTGCATCCATCCCACCTGTTTTTTCAAGGGTTATCTGCTTCTTAAACAAGGTCCAATCCTCACTTTCTTAGGAAAATGGGATCCTATGATTATCAACCGAATAACAGATCCAGTAAAGAGTGGCATAGGGTTTTCCATATACAGGATGCATGAACGTTCAGAATTATCAAAATGAGAGATAAGGGGTCTCACCGATCGATACAGGTCAAGACCCCTCTCTTTTTCTCCCTTTTATCCCAGAACTACGAACAGAACTCATGTCCCACATCTAGATGGTGGGGGTGTCCACAACATTCGGCCATGCTGCGCGGGACGCCCTGATCGCCTTGATCTGCTTGTCTCGTCCCCTGCGGTCAGTGATCTTGTTCCACTCGGCAGCACAGTCTTTCATTGCCTGCGCCGGCGTCTTCTGACCGCTCAACGCCTGCTGCAGCGCTGTATCGAGCGCTGTACGGTACTCGGTCACACCCGGAATGATGATTGGCGGTGAGGAGCGTTTGATCGACTCCACGTAGGTGTTGATATGCCAGTCCTTGTAGGATCCGATGACGATCGGGTCTTTGAAGTGTGGAACCTTCCAGGGATCGTAGTATCCGGCCGGGTTTGCCGTAAGCCAGGTGCTGACCTTGCCCGATGATATCCACTGGCAGAACAGATACGCCACTTCCGTGTACTTCCCGTTGGAAGCAACGCCGTGTCCAATGCTCGGCCACCACACGGTCCTTCTCACCAGCACGCCGTCGATGACACGTCCCGGTGAAATACCTGAGCGGAGCTTGCCCACCACCTTGCTGTCCGGATTATTCGGGTTGTCAAGGAATTTAGGCATGTTTGGATAGGCGCACGTGACCGCTGCGCCTCCTTCTGTCATATTGGCGTATTGCTGCGGCCATCCCCAGGAGATGGCGTCTTTGTGATGCCACTTCAGTGAATTCACATGCTCTGCAGTCGCCTGGATTCCCGCATCAGAGTTGATGAGCGGTTTCATGTCGTCATCCCAGTAGAACTGAGCGGGATTGTCGAAGGAGGTGTAGCGCTGGAACCAGTTCGAGAATCCCCAGTACTGGTTTCTGAGATCTGTGCATCCCAGAAGACCCTGGTCTGGTCTATGGAAAAACTGTGAAATCTGGTCGAGCTGCTCCCAAGTCTCCGGCCACTGCAACTCCCAGCCGTAGCGAGCCTTGAAATTGCGACGTTCCGTCGGATTCTCAAACAAATCCTTCCGATACACCCAGAGCTGATAATCACCGTCCATGAGCACGTTGTACACACTGCCCAAGTGTTTTGAGGTTGATGATAGGGTTACATCGCCGCCTACATTCCCCCACTGGGGATCGAGCCAGTCGGGCTTGTACTTGTCTACGTATTCATCCAGATTGGCGATCGCACCCGCAGCCGCGAGGTCAGCAGTCTCGTCGGACCAGTAGGAGTACACATCGTAGGTGCGCGCTCCAGTCTGATAGTCCTGAATGATCTTTGTAGTCTGCTCGGTTTCCACCACATCGACAATCTCAAGCTCGATGCCGGTCTCTTCAAGAAACACCTGTTTTGCCTGTGGCGCTCCTTCTGGAAAGGGGCTCTCGTAGTGGCCGACGCACCCCGGCGGAACCATCACCACGAGCTTGTCTGGTGCCTTTCCGTCTGCCTTCAGCTTCCGGAGCGCTTCGACCGCCCTTCCGGCCGCTTCATCACCGCTGTACTGGTAGCGCTCGGCTCCCTCAAAGCCGGTGGGGCCTCCGATCATCCCTGGTGCAAGGTCAGCCTTCGGTGTGTACTCCATTTTCTTCCCACCGCTGGCAAGAATCGAGTGAGGGCTGTATTTGCTGCTTCCTATGAACGTGCCCAACACTGACGCGGCCGCAATACCTGCCCCTGCTTTCAACGATGTGCCGAGAAACTGACGGCGAGAAATCTTTTTTTTCTTTTCTGACATTGCGCATCCTCCCTTGAGTCTGGGTTTGTTACTGCCAAACCGTTTTCAAATACAAAAGCCCACACCGTGGGCTTTCATCTATGAACAACACATTATAAAAGTACTTCATCGATAAAAGGTAAAAAATAATATATTCCACGCACCTCCGATGTCAATGGAAATATACTCGTCTCTCATGTTGTACCTGGATAGAACAATAAAGTGAGCAGTATACGCTGGAACCGATTCCATTTTAAAGAATTTAGACTTTCTGTCAAGAGAAAAACATGCTTCCGTGAAGGCTCCTATTTGATGTGTGCGTCAGGATCCTCGAGAATTTTCTTCAGATCATTGAGAAAAACCGCGCTCATCGCACCGTCAACCGCCCGGTGGTCTGAGGAGAGGGTCATCTTCATGCGCTTCCCGATCACGATATTCCCATCCACAACCACGGGCACTTCACTGATGGCGCCCACGGCGAGTATCATGGCCTGCGGGGGGTTCAAAATGGCGATGAACTCTTCTATGTCGAACATCCCCAGATTCGAAAGGGTGAAACAGCCGCCCATTCCCTCCCTTGGTCGCAGTTTCCGGTTTCTCGCTTTCTCGATGAGAACCGTTGCCTCCTCATTTATCTCGAACACACTCTTTTTTTCGCAATTCCGAATCACAGGGACCAGAAGTCCCCCTTCGATCGAAACCGCCAGAGATATATCGACGGTGTGATAGTATCGTATCTTCTCATCGATGTAGGAGACATTGCACTCAGGATGCTTTTCAAGGGTCAGCGCAATTGCCTTGATAAAAATATCGTTGAAGCTGATCTTGCGCTTTCCATCCGCGTTGAACCTTGCTCGAAGATCGATGATCCTCTGCATATCCACACTGATGGTAAGATAAAAATGCGGCGCCGTGATCTTGCTCTCCAGCATCCTCTTCGCAATTACTTTTCTCAGAAGCGGGGCACTCTCGTCATGGAAATTCTTTTCTTCCTGCGGGGACAACTCGTTCATGATACTCTCCTCCTGGAATTTTTCCCTGTTTCGAAGTATATACACTTCGCGAAGGGCATACAGAAAGACTTCAACGCATCGAAAGTAAAACGATTGAAAGATACATAAAGAACGTCCGTAAGAAAAGCAGCTTTTCCGTGCTGTAGGAGGCTGAGAAGTGAAATACTTCGGTAAAAAGATATTGCAAAAAAAAACAAAACATGAAAGTATATATATGTTTTTTAATGAATCCATGATATATTTTTATAAAGGTATTCAATCAAATGACAAGGAGCGAGTTTCGGAGAAAGGTATTCGAGCTTCTCAACAAGTACAAGCTGAACGCAAGCATGAAGGAGAGAATACTTCCTCTCCTCACTATCCTGGACAATCTCAGCCAGGAAGAAATGGTGGATGTGTATGTGGTTCTGGAGGAGGTGATCATCACACATCAGGAAACTGAGAAGCTCGCTGAGAAATTGAAGAACATTTACACAAATTTCAACAACACGATCAAGGATGTGTCCAAAAAGCTTGGGGAAATAAAAGAGAGGCTCGATTACCTCAAGCAATCCGGACACAATCAGCTCAGGGATGTGAATCTCCGAGACACCAATTCCGGGGACATGGTTCGCGGGGACGTGCATCTCACGAATAAGTTTTCTAGAGAGAATTTTAAATCGAAGCGTGGTAGCACTATGGGGTACAACAAACAGTCATTTCCAGGTGAAAAGCCGAATTTCGGGCTTAAGCTCAACAAGCTCTTTTCTTCCTACATCACCGAATATGGGCCCGAGTACATCACCATGGTGATCAGCGATTCTATACTGTATACGAACAATCTCATATTGAGGATCTGCCTGAAGACCCGAGATGTGCTCATCGGCTCGAGTAAGTCCTTGAAGCTCTACGAGACCAAATTGGGAAATTTTCTTGTCACTGACAAACCCGAGGTAATTCCCTACGGAAACTCAAAGGGTTTTCATTTCAAATACATCACCTATGAAGATATCCTGAACCTCACGAACGGCGATTTCTATAAAGTATTCACAGAAAACATCATCCGTCATTATAAAAAGAACGAAATCGGGCTCCCTGAGGAACTGAAAAAAGTCGGCTATTATCCTTTTGAATAACGATCAGCTCACAAAATCTTTTCCTGCTGCAACTGCCTTTTCTCTGACTCCTTCAACGGTTTTAATTTCACCGAAATGGTCAATTCCAGAAAAAAACAGCTCACCTGAATAGGAGTACCCTGCTGCGGAAAACGCTGCCCGGGCGATCCTCTTGTTACAGGAGAAGATTTTCTCACTCCCCTTGAACCCTCCCACCGAGAGGAGAAATCCGCGCTTCTCAACTCCCTCAGATGCAGGGTTCATTCCAAGTGTATACCTGCGAACCCAGAATGCCTGAAATCGATCCAGGAAGGCTTTTGTGAGGGCTGGAGGTCCGAGAAAAAAAACCGGGCAGGCGATCACCATACGTGCCGCGTTCACAATCTTTTCGTACACCGGCTGTATGTCATCCTGAACACTGCATACACCCGATTCCCGGCATCTTCCGCATTCGGTGCAGTGAGAGAAACTGAGCTCCCTCAAATAAACCCTCTCGATGGAGTAGGAAGATTCCCCCACACCCTCGAGGAAGTAGTCGAGCAGGATAGACGTGTTGCCACCCTTGCGCGGGCTTCCATATACTGCGATCAGGTTCTTCATGTTTCCCTTCTCAGTAGCGTATCAGAGGAGCTGCCTCCTGAAAATCTTTATAAACTCCTGCAGCAACAGCTCCATTTATCGCAGCTCCGACTGCAGCCTCCTCCTCGTGGCAGGGGACGGACAGTTCCTTCTGGAAGATCTGGGAAGTAATTTTTCGCAAGAGCGCATTCCTCCTCATCCCGTTTCCGCTTCCCACAAGAAATCGCACTCTCTGTACAACCTCCTTTCCCACCATTTCATATAATACCCTCACCATACCCTCGAGCGTCGCATAGATGAGAAAATGAGGCCTGAAGTTTGATGCCCTGATGCCGTGGATGCTCCCGCTCCCCCCGGGGTCGCTCCTTTTCCCGGCAAACAGGGGATCAACCCTAAGCCCATCCGCTCTGCCTGCCTCCTCCGCAAGCGCATTCATTCTCTTCCACAGGTCGATCGGTGCCTCTCTCTGAAATAACCGTTCCCCGATTTCGGCAAAGAAATCATGAAGGCTGACGTAGCTTGCGCCGCCTGAGAGCGCGTTTGCGGCAATGAGAAATCCCCTGTTGATAAAGGGCCGGAGGCATACATCGTACCCATCGATTGCGGAAAGGTCAAGGGCTTCATCCTCGAGTGACCGCACCGCGTATGAGGCCTGAGAACCGGTACCCATGTTCACGAGGATGGTCGAAAAATAATCCAGCACACTCCCGATGAAGCTTGCCTGATTGTCACCGATCGCTGTTGCAATCGGTGTTCCGGCAAAACGCCCGAGAGAGCCAAATCCGCATGCCGTCGTATCCAGCTTCCCGAACAGGGATGTGGGCGGAACTGCACTGGGAAGAAGCGCAGGAGATATTCCAAGAAGAGACAAATACTGTTCGTCCCACGCCGACTTCCTGAGGTCGAATGCACCGATGCTCTCCGCCATTGTAAAATCGGTGCACGCCTCTGTGGCTCCAGTCATACGCATGGCGAAGTAATCGGGAAGGGTGCACACCTGCCTGATACCCTGAAGAGTGCCCTGCTTCATCCAGTCATAGAGAGTCACGATCCCGTACCCCGAAGCGATCGGCCGGAACCCGGCTTTCTGCTGCATCTCCTTCAGGAGGGATATTCCATCCGGGCCCTGTGCAAGCCCTCTCTCGTCCTGCCAGCTGACAAAAGGTGTAGCAGGTTCCCCATTTTGGTCAATTCCGAGAATACCGTGCATCTGTCCGGTGAGACCGATGGAAAGAAGCGAACAGCTCTTCCCGTCAAACAGCTTCCTCATACAGGCGCAGAAGGCAGACACCACATTTTCAACAAAGAGCTCTTTTTTCCTCTCATCCTGGTTTTGATGAAATGATTCGATCTGCACGGAAGCGAAGGAGCCTGAGAGTATGTCAATGTCAATGAGCACTGATGCCACCTTTGAGGTGCCAAAGTCAACTCCCATGATGCATTCAGTGCCATTCATATGGGCTGTCTTCCCGTAATTGCCTTCGAGAGGGTCACTGCGTCAGCATATTCAAGGTCAGCACCAGCGGGGAGACCGCTCGCGATTCTTGTAACTTTCATGCCGAGCGGTTTGAGAAGCTTCGAGATATATATCGCAGTCGCATCGCCTTCCACATTCGGATCAGTCGCAATAATGACCTCATCTACTTCATCCGACTGCAATCGCGAAAGCAGTTCCCGTATCCGCAGGTTTTCAGGACCGACACCGTCAAGGGGGGAAAGCGCTCCCATGAGCACGTGATAGACACCGTGATAACTTCCACTCTTCTCGATTGCCCAGATGTCCTTCGGCTCTTCAACGACACAGATCAGCTTGTGGTTTCTGTGGGGATTCGCGCAGATCTCGCACTCCTCACCCTCGGTGATGTGTGCGCAGATTCTGCAGAACCTCATGTTTTTCTTCACGTCAAGAAGCGCTTCCGCGAGTCTGCGCACATCTTCTGCGCCGTCTTTAAGGAAAAAAAACGCAAGCCTCTCAGCAGTTTTTCTTCCGATACCCGGCAAACGGGACAGTTCTCCAACAAGCCTGATGAGCGCACTCTTTCCTTCCACGTTAAAACGGCACCTCGAGCCCCGGAATCTGTATTCCACCCGTGAGCTTTGCCATCTCCATCTTGATGACTTCGTCCATCTTGTGCATCGCGTCGTTTACCGCAGCAACAATCAGATCTTCGAGCATTTCTAACTCATCCGGGTTTACGACCTCCTTTGCCACGGTAATGTCGACCACTTCATGCTTTCCGTTGACTGTGGCCTTCACCATGTCTCCTCCCGCAGACCCTGACGCAGTTTTGTTCACGAGCTCCTGCTGCATCTTCTTTATCCGCTCCTGGAGCTCCTGAGCTTGTTTCAGGAAGTTTATGTTCATTCCCATACCAATCCTCCATTCATGTTTGAAAGGACTTCTCCCACGCACACCCCGCCCTGAAGAGGTTACCCGGGATCGATCTCCTCGGAAACTATCTCCCCTTTGAAAATTTCCAGCACCTTCGAGACTTGCGGGGAGGAACGAATGTCCTCTTCCGATTTTTGCGATCTGCTCTCTATGAGAAACTGTATCCTCAGATCACTCCCCAGCATCGCCTTCATTTCGCTTTCGATGTACCGACGGGTAGACTCCTCGCTCACATGCTCGTAGCTCAGCTTCTCCTCCTGCGCATAGGTGAAGGTAAAGAGATTGTTCTCGAACCGATGATCCTTCGCCCTGCCGAGAAATTCTGCAATAGCCCTTCTTTTTTTCGAAACGTGGGAAATGATCCTCTCCATTAAATCAGGGTGCGGGCCAGGCACTTCAGATTTCGGGGGAGCGACTTCCACCCCGTGAGTCGGATTCGTGGCAGTGTTTCCTTCTTCCATGCCGGCAATCTCCTCACCGGCAAAAAGCTCCCCTGTCCTTCCGTCGATTCGGTATCTGAGCTCCTTGAGCTGCTTCAGCAACAGTGATGGCTGAATGACTTCTTTGTAATGAACAAGCTTGATCAGCGTTATCTCGAAGAGCTCTCGCATGATTGAGCTTCCTCTTACATCTCCATAGGCTCTTGAAAGAAGGACGAGTATGTTGCTGATATCCCTGGTTGTGAAGTGACCAAGGAGTTCTTTCATGGTGTCAATCTCTTCCTCTGGGAGATCGATGATTTCCTCCGCACTGCTGTCCACAGAAAGCACATACATGTTTCTGAAATACTCTATCATACCCGCGATGAGCGTGTGTATCTCGAAACCCTCCGAGATGAGAGAATCAAGGTGAAGGATGCAGCTCTTGAAATCGCCTTTTGAGACATTCTTCGCAAACTCATGATACACATCATAGGACGGTATGCCGAGAACGTAAAACACGTCCTTCTCTCCCACGGTCTCATTGCAGTAGGATATCATCTGGTCGAGTATGGATTCAGCATCCCTCAGCGACCCGTATGCGCTCTTTGCAATCCAGAAAAGCGCTGTCTCTTCCGCCTTCATTCCCACATCATCGAGAATCCGCTTGAGAACGGGGAGCATCTCCGGTATGGATATTCGCTTGAAATTGAACTGCTGACACCTGGATCTGATGGTTTGCGGGACCTTGTTCACTTCGGTGGTGGCGAAGATAAACACGATGTGGGGGGGAGGCTCTTCAAGAGTCTTGAGAAGCGCATTGAAGGCCTCGGTGGTGAGCATGTGCACCTCATCGATTATATAGATCTTGTATTTCGCGCTCGATGGGACAAAACGCACATTTTCCCGAAGTTGACGGATCTCATCCACCCTCCGGTTCGATGCGCCGTCGATCTCGACCAGGTCCAGTGACATGCCTTCGGTGATCTCGACACAGAAACTGCACTGGTTGCATGGGGTCGGCGTGGGGCCTTTCTCACAGTTGAGCGCCTTCGCAAAAATTCGGGCAGCCGAGGTCTTTCCAATACCTCTGGGCCCCGAAAAGAGGTAGGCATGACCCACTCTATTCTTCACAATCGCGTTCTTGAGGGTGTGTGCGATGTGTTGCTGCCCAATGAGCTCTTCGAATCGCTGAGGACGGTATTTTCGCGCAGAAACAAGATAAGACATTGCATCCTGCCTGTGCAGAGTTTATAAAAACATACCCCAATTTGATTTTTTTAGCAAGTCAGATAAAAAAACCTATTTCAAAGTGCCTGCTCCAATCGAGTAGGAGGGCTCACAGTAACAGCACGCTTACCGTTGCTTCCTTCCGGACCTGGCGGGGTTGGGCGCCTGCCCCTTGAGCCGTACCCGATTATCACGGCAGGCACTTCGAAATAGGTTTCGGAGAGAGTGGGATTCGAACCCACGGTACCCGGTTAAGGTACACACGCTTTCCAAGCGTGCTCCTTCGGCCTCTCGGACATCTCTCCGACTGCAGGGCTAAATATACGAATGCAGGGGTGAAAAATCAATTCCTTCTTCCTACTGTGTCACCTTCTCGACTCCCCTCCCATTGATCAGGAACTCTGTGATGTACTCATCGTTCACCGGGAGCTTTCTCAACATCGCCATCTCAAGACCTGCCTCTGAAGGGATGATACCGTAGAGGTTTACATCCTTGTAACGCCCGAGCTCTTCGTTGTACCTGGGATTCTTCAGCAGAAGCCTGTACTGCCCTTGAACCGGCATTTCAAATACGTAATTGTAGTCGATCTTTTTAAAGGAGATCTCCTCTGTCTCATTGAAATACCGCGGCCTCTTGTACCCCTTCTTTCTGCTCTGCCCGTCAATTACGTAGGCGACCTCTACCTCCTCGATCATGAGGATGATGTTTTGTTCCTTCAGGACCCTCTCCCCGGTTCGCTTCATGAAAGAGTGAAATGCCTGGGCATCGAGATGGTAACGATCCTCCCGTGGGATTGCGAAGAGCTTTTCAGGATTGCGCTCCTCCTGCTTCGTGAGGTCGAACCAGCTGACGCTCAGTGTTCCCTCCTTTCGCGACACCACCAGATTCTCGGCATCTTCGCTGAAAACGTTGTTATCCTGGTTGCGCTCCCAGTTGTTCGCCACCACCAGGGTTGTGCTCCCTCTTTTGAGGTTTTCAATATACCCGTATGAAACCAGAGAGTGGTGCATCTTTGGGCTTATGTATCCCAGAATAATCTTTTTCCCCTCATCGATGCTCGCCTTCACCTTTAATACCTCTTTCAGGAGGTCTTCCTCACTCTGCGTTTTATTGAGATCCATATCTCCGAGAAGAAAATTGGAGAATACGATGTCATTCTGCACATAATCCATTTCTCTGATTATATTTTCATCGCCCTCCGGGATACTGAATACACTCGTGCAGCCTTCCGGGAGCTTCTGGGGGGAATCTATGTAGAATATCTCTCCTCCGGTAAACCCATAGCAGCGACCTATGCTTCCCTTGTAGATTGAATACATGATGTAGAGGAGGAGAACCTGCTCCTCCCGGCTAAGTGTTCCGAAACGATCTTCAGCCCATTCAACCAGAGTTTTTGACACAAAATCAATGACATTCTCGAACTTGCCGTCATTCGCAAAGCTGAAATTGTCCCTTCCCCATACGAAGTCTGTGAAGGAGATGATGTACTCACGTGCAAAGGTACCCCCCTGTGTCTTGAGAAATACCGTGCATCTATATTTCCCGCTCTTTCTGTAGGGCACCCCTCTGAAAATGACCGTGCCCTCCTCACCTGTCTGCGCGGGAGGATCGAGGGATATGTCCACCACGCCGTCATCATCGAAGTCGATATAGATTTTCTGAACGAGCTTCTGGGTGTCCGTGAGCACGTACTCAAGGACCAGCGGTGTACCGCTATGGCACTCCACTTCCAGTCCTATCTGCTCGTCTGTAGGTATTTTTTCATCAGGGTCCATTCCAGGGTCCAGGCCGTTCAGTGTCCCCATGCTCCCGATGAAAGTGAGGAGGAACACGAAAATGACGACCACGAGCTGTCCCCTGAGTGCGCTCCGGTAGGTGCTCGCATTGTCGGCGGAAAGGAGCTCGTTTGAAAAGGTCCCCGCCTGTTTATTTTTCCTCAGAAGAAAAAGAAATCCAAGAAAGATGATTGCGAGGATGATCATGCTCGCTCCTTCATGTCAGGGATTGAAGAATACCCCTGACTCGTTCATAGGCACGTTCATGGCCCTCGAGCCTTTCCTTCTCCTTGTCCACGACTGTTACCGGCGCCTTCAGCCTGAAATCCTCACTGGCAAGCTTGTGCCTGCTTTTCAGGATTTCCGACTCGAGCTTTCCGAGCTCTTTTATAAGCCTCTGTCGCTCCATCTCGATATCGATGAGCTCTCTAAGCGGTAGGTAGATCTCGTATCCGCTTCCGACCGCAGAGGCGCTCCCCTCTGGCCGTGCGGTTCCGTCTCCTGAGGAGATATGCTTCAATCGTGCGAGGAACTTGATCACCGCATCGTTTTCCTCGAGCACCCCCTGCACAAACTCCGACTGAGTTTTCACGTGCACAGTTGCCTCGAGCTCAGGCGGAACCCGCATTTCACCGCGGATGTTCCGTATAGAATAGACGATCTCCTTGAGGAGACTCATCTTCTCCCTGCTCCCTCTGTGAATGCTGCGTCGTTTATGTTCCGGGTAGGGTGAAATCATGATGCTTGGGTGTTCTTTCGCGATGGGGAGACGCTGCCAGATCTCCTCTGTGATGAACGGCATGATCGGATGGAGCAGCCTGAGGCACCCATCCAGTATCCATACGAGCATTGCAGCTGCGTGTGAGCGAGCATCCGGATCTCCGCTCCCCAGCTTCACCTTTGAAATCTCGATGTACCAGTCACAGAACTCGTGCCAGAAAAATTCATAAATGATGGAAGATGCCTCGTTCAGCCTGTATCGTGTCAGGTATGAGTTTACTTTCTTCACCGTCTCCTCATATTCTGAGATGATCCACCTGTCTGCGTCGTCGTGCGTACCCTCCTTGAGATCGATTCCCCCTACGTTCATCAGGATGTAGCGTGAAGCGTTCCATATCTTGTTCGCAAATCGGGCACCCACGTTGAACTTATCCATGGAGAGGAGAAGGTTCTGTCCGAGGGGTGTGATGTTCACGATGGTGTACCTCATGGCGTCCGCGCCATACTTCTCCACCACTTCGAGAGGGTCTATCCCGTTCCCCAGGGACTTGCTCATCTTTCTCCCAAGCTCGTCCATTACCACCCCGTGGATATACACATCCCTGAAGGGAACATCGTTCATGAACTTCAGCCCGCTCATGATCATCCGTGCAACCCAGAAGAACAGGATCCCTGGATCGGTCACCAGGACATCGGTGGGATAATAATAGGCCAGATCCTCGGTCTCATCGGGCCAGCCCAGGGTTGAAAAAGGCCAGAGCTGTGAGGAGAACCACGTATCGAGCACATCTTCGTCCTGCCGTATCCTGCTGCTCGCACAGGAACGGCACCCCACTGGCTCATCTACAGAGGCAAACTCATCACCGCAGTCGTCGCAGTAGTACACAGGTATCCTGTGGCCCCACCAGATCTGTCTGCTGATGCACCAATCCCGAATGTTGTGCATCCAGTTCATATAGACCTTTTTCCAGCGCTCGGGGTGGAAGACCGTTTTTCCTTCCTCAACCGATCGTATCGCTGCATCTGCGATTGGCTTCATGCTCACGAACCACTGCTCGGAAAGATAAGGCTCTATCACCGTATGGCAGCGGTAGCAGTGCCCAATTTCGTGAGAATGGGGAACCTGTTTCACGAAATTGCCCCTCTGCTTGAGCTCTTCGATCACCACTTCCCTTGCCTCGTATCGGTCCATTCCAATACATTCGGGAATGCCGTTTTCGTTGATCGTTGCGTCAATATTCAAAATGTTCACCATTTCCAGGTTATGCCGCAGGCCGATCTCAAAATCGTTCGGATCGTGGGCAGGAGTAATCTTCACCGCCCCGGTACCGAATTCGCTGTCCACATAATCGTCGGTGATGAGAGGGAGTTCCCGCCCCACCAGCGGGAGAATGAGTGTCTTGCCCACCTGTTCTTTGTACCGTCTGTCCTTCGGATTCACCGCAACCGCGGTATCACCGAGTATCGTCTCAGGACGGGTGGTTGCAACGGTAATGCCATCCTTTTCACCCTTGAAGGGATACCGAACGTAGTAGAGGTAAGACTGCTCGGGCTCGTGCTCAACCTCCTCATCGGAGAGGGCAGTCTGGCACCTGGGGCACCAGTTGATTATGTACCTGCCTCGATAGATCAGCCCCTCCTCATAGAGGCGCACGAACACGGTGCGCACCGCCCTTGAGAGCCCCTCATCCATGGTGAAACGCTCCCTTGCCCAGTCACAGCTTGCACCGAATTTACGGAGCTGCCGGATGATCGTCGATCCATACTGCTGCTTCCACTTCCACACAAGCTCTATGAACCGTTCCCTCCCCACCCCATGCCTGCTCTTTCCCTCCCTTGCCAGCTCCTTCTCCACCACGTTCTGCGTCGCAATTCCCGCGTGGTCTGTGCCCGGGAGCCACAGCGTGTTAAATCCCTTCATTCTCTTCCAGCGGATGAGAATGTCCTGTATCGTATTGTTCAGCCCGTGGCCCATGTGCAGCACCCCGGTAACGTTTGGGGGAGGTATTACGATGGTGAACGGCTTCTTCCCCGGGTCAATCTCTGAGTGAAAAAACCCGTTTTTTTCCCAGAAATCGTACCATTTGTCCTCAACTCTCCTGGGATCATAGGTCTTTTCGAGTTTCATAGCGATCGTCGCCTCACGGTCGAGTTTATCCATAACCTAATATGGAACGAGCCCCTGTTCAAGCACTTTTCAATCCCACACTGCCCTTGGGTATACGCAGTTTGATATTTCCACCACCACCCCTTTGGCAACATTATCGATCACGACCTTAGTTTTCTGCGGAAGATTAGAAATACTCATATTGTCTTCGACCTCATCTTATCATAGAAATAGACGCCTGGGCTTCATATTTAAGGGGAACGGACTGACCTCCGTGTCAGACCTGCCGATGTTTTTACCCCAAATGGATTACCCTCTCTGATTCCTTTTAGTGATATATGACATCCAATGTGTGGAAACTGCCACATGTTGCTCCGCAGCCATGTGATTCAGAAAGGACTGAACCTCAGAAACTCCCATTTCCTGAGTATGCCGTATATGATGAAAATAGATTAACCGGCGAACACAATGAACAAACTTGAATGAATACAGGAAACACGGTAGTATATGAGTGAATGAGTAAGGAAAAAGGCTTATATATGGTTTTTTTGCCCTATAGTACTCCAATGTGGGGCGATAAACAGTACAAAACATGTCATAGTAGGAGCTCTCTTTCATATTTGCAGTATATTCAATAGTTGCTGGCCCACTTGTGTCTTTAAGTCCATATTGGGAGGATTCCGATGCCGAAGTACCTTTTCTATGGATCTTATACGCCGGAAGGTTATAGAGGCCTCATGGAAGAGGGTAGTTCCAAACGAGTTGAGCCAGAAAGGCAGGCATTGGGAAGTGTTGGCGGATCACTTGAGGCATTTTACTTCTCTTTCGGTGAAAACGATTTCTATATCATCTTGGATTTACCCGGCAATGTAACTACAACCGCTGTCACGCTTGCTGGCAACATCAGTGGAACATTCAACATTAATGGCGTTGCTTTGCTCACGCCCAAAGAGCTTGATGAGGCAATAAGGATACGTGTTGATTTTCGGCCCCCTGGCAAATAGGGCAGACCAGCGATGCAGGCGTGTTGGTCAAGTGCTTTTTAGGCCGGCTAATAACTCGCTTGAGCTGACCTGGCCAGCTCGAGGCCGTTAGGCTCAGGTAAGAATATTTGACTTTTTCAATGGTATGATGCATTATCATACTCAAGGAGATAACGATGGCTGCATCCAAGATTGCAATCACTATAGAGAAAAAGACACTTGCCAAGCTCGATAGGCTGGTGCGGGAGCGCGTCTTTCCCAATCGAAGCAGGGCAATTCAGCAAGCACTGGAAGAAAAACTGAAGAAGCTGGAAAAGGACAGATTGACTCTTGAATGTGAGAAACTTGACCCGCAAGAGGAAACAAAACTGGCTGAGGAAGGGTTTGCCTTGGAGGAGGACCAATGGCCCGAATACTGAGAGGGGATATACGATGGGCCAATTTGAATCCTACTGTGGCAGCTGAACAGGCAGGCATGCGACCTGTACTCGTGCTAAGCAAGAATATATTCAACGAAAAGTCGGGCACCGTAATCGCGGTCGCTTTGACTAGTCAACTGCAGAAGGCAGGGTTTCCTCTCACACTGGAACTGACACAAACAAAGAATCTACCAAAAAGGTCTTGGGTAAAGATCAGTCAGATCAGAACGCTGTCTGTGCAAAGGCTAGGTGAAAAGATCGCATCTGCCAACGAAGAGGAGATGTTGCAGGTCATCGAGGGCTTGAACGAAATTATCGGAGCCTAACATGTGTTCATGATATACGAAACAGGTTTTCGAAAACCTTTTTAATCCACTTCGCACACTTTGGGATACTTTTCTTAATTCAGGGGCTGTCTCATTCTCTCGTAATGATACGACTTCGATTGTTACTTTTTTCTGTTGGAAACGAACTCCATTTTCTTCTCCGGTAAGGCGAAGCGGAAGTGGAGCGAATAGAAGAGTGCAGCAATCGGAAACTGGGCCAGTATGCAGGCGGCAACTCCCAGAAACGCAAGATACTTGAAAGAGGTGAGTGCAACCACCATCGCGACAGGCAAATTTCTCGATCCGCTCTGATAGATGATCGGAATCGCCTTCTCATAATCGAATCGGAGAACTCTGGCCACATACAGAGAAAATAGGAATGAGAGGGTGTAGTAGAGCGCAGATGTGCAGAATCCCCACAGGATAATGATTGGATACTTCCCGATTGTCTCGGCACGAATGGCAACGCTGAGGAGAATAATGAAAAGCGCAATAATCCCGGACACCGTGGAGAGCGTGGGTTTCAGCTTTTTCAAAAGCTCTTTCGTAAGCACACCCCGAAAGAAGAGCTTCAGAATTCCCCCGAGTATGAAGGGGAGTACAATGAGCACAAAAAGATTCTTGAGCAGGATGAAAAGGGAAAAGTAGGAGGATTCCTCAAACAGAAAAGGGAGGCCAAAGGGCATGAGAAAAAGTGCCACAAAGGAGAGAAAGCTCTGAATGATGAGAGTGAAAAGTATGTCAGCCTCGAGGAACCCGGTCCAGGCGGAGAGCATGGCATCTGGCGGAACAGCGGATGATATTACAATCCCTGTCCTGAGAAAGGAAAATTGACTCGGTATGATACGGCCAACCGTGTAGGAGAGAAACGGAGAAACGAGAAAAAGCCCGAGGCTCACCAGAGACGGATACAGGTAGAGTTTCAGTTTCGACATGCTGGAGAGACCGGAGGGAAACACCATAATGAAGATCATCACGAAGGCGAGGGGGGTGATGAGAAAGCTGAGGGAATCAACCCTTCTCGGATTGAGCTTCCCCGCAAGGTATCCGACCACCATAGCCAGGATCACCCAGAGGAGGATGTATTTTCGGAATACGATATTGAATCTCGCCATAACGTAACAGGAACTGAAAAAAATCGTCATTTTGTTGAAACAGGGCGACCCTCCCTCATGCGTTTTGAAGCCGGCTACCCCCGAACAAGAGGAAAAGTCGCCTCCCATGATAGCATGAAAAAGGCAGGAGTTACAGAAAAAAATTCATCTATATGGTAAAGATTATTTATCATTGTTGATCTTCATACTACAGCCCAATTTTTTTGCTCCTCTATTTGATTCTGCAACGTTTACAAGGATAAGAGATTCTATTTTCTGAACATAATGTATGAATAAATCATTCTCGCTATACTGAAACGAGAAGAAAAACTCGCAAGGAGGAAAGCTATGAAAGCATGGCGTGTAATCTGGGTGATCATCATCGCGACAGCCTGTTTGATTGCCTTGGTGACATGTCAGTCCCAGACTCAATCCCCGACTCAGCCCTCGGCTACGATCGATTTGACGGGCTACTGGGAAGTGTATTTGACACCGGAAGGCGAGACTGAGGAAATGGGGCCGGTTTTGTTGTACATCCTTCAAAAAGAAGACTCGACCCTCGATTGCTCAAAGGGTTTTATCGGCAGCATCAGCGGTTCAACCGTCACCCTGGAAGGTTGGATTGAGGCGGAAGAGAATGATCCGCCCGACCTCCTCTTGAGCGGAACAATATCTGGGGATAAGATTGAAGGATCCATGAGCGGTTATTTCGGCGATGGTACATTCCGAACTGTTCCGTCGACCCTATCTTTCGGCCATCTCCATCTTGAGGGCACGGTCCATCTCGATCTCGATGGCACAATCAAAGATATTACAGTATCGCTTGATACAGACTATGGCCTGGGTGTCGGCGAAATGAACTCAAGCTGGTTCGACCTACACTACGAGGATAACGAGTATGACGTCTGGTTATGGGTCAACTTTAACGAAACATTGGGATTGCGTGAATACACAATTCCGGATGGTTGGTTAAGTATGAGCTGGTTGCGTGAGGATGGAGAAGGGTTTGAAGATACTTGGTTAGAAGACGCACAGGGAACGCTTGAAATTACGCGCTACGGTGAGAGCGATAACGGAGAGTACGGAATCGCCGGTTATTTTGAACCGAGCGATACATTCGACCTCACGATCGATTTCGATGTAACTTTTGCAGAGTTTGAGTAAGCAAACAAAAACATCATATAGGGTTACGCGCGTTCTTATCGTTTTCTCATTAATTTGTGGACTTACTGCAAGTGCTGAATCTGTCACTTGAAAGTCATTACTACATCGTGCAATCAACGATAGAGACCGTACCAAACATCTGTAGAGCCAAGAGCCCAGCCTTGTGGGTAATCGGGCGAATATTCTCAAAGCACGATTTTATACAAATCCCAGGCATATTTGAAAAATATGCGCTCACCCGGTTGAAATAATGAATTGCAATTTGACATTCTGTTTTTCTATTTCTTCAATGAGTCAGCCCAAAAGAGCATATATGTCCTCAAGGGTGTGAAGAGTATGGTCAGGTTTTGCCCCGCCCGTGTACCCTCTGTCTTTCAAATCTGTGAGTGCCGATGGCATGAGCACCACACTGCCAAAACCGGCATTGCGTGCGCCCTCAACATCTCTTGACAGAGTATCACCCACGAACATACAGCCGTTTGGGTCCAGATCCATAGATTTGATTGCCATCTGGAATATCTCAGCGCTCGGTTTCCGCACACCGACCTTCACTGAGAGGAAGACCTTCGAAAAAAAATCTGCGATGCCGTACTTCGAAAGCCTCTCCGGTATGAGCGTCCTGGAAATTGTATTGCTGATGATCGCCAGGGTATATCCGGAGTAGAAGAGCGTCTTGAGAACAGTGCGCACCTCCTTAACCGGACGGCGCTTGTAGAGATAGAACTCAAAGATACTGCTCAGCTCCTCGCTGATACCCTGCACTATGGCATTCACTTCCGGATCAATGCACAGCTCTTTCAGGAAGAATGAGCTCCACATTTCTTCATTCGGGAGCTCTTTGTAATCATGGCTCGAGTACCACCTGCTGTACTCTTCCTGTCCGCGATTGAGCATTTCAAAAAGCAGCCCAGGAGTGGCGTGGACCTCTCTCTCACTGAGAAGCGCATGCAGCACTTCCACTCCCCTCCGGACTGTCGTCTCCCCATATTCAAGGTCTTCAAGAACCCCTCCATAGTCGAAAAAAATACCCTTCAATCCGCTGCTCTGCGCCATTTTTATCTTAATCATCGAGCCTGTCCTGTATCCTTCTCAGCTCATGGAGCATGTTCTGCCTCAGCTCCACCTGGGAGAGCCTCAGCGCACTCCCCGCGGGCACATCCTCTTTCAGCCTTCCTCCCTCACAGAGACCGAGAGGGAGGAGATTTTCTGCTCGAGCTCGAACCGATGCTTCGATTCCGCCATACACTGTCCATCCTCCAATCTGGTCTATGTAGTCTCCCTTTTCCAGGTTCTTTTTTGCGATCGTGATCACCTCGGTTGTGGGCGGATCTGATGTTGCAAGACAGGGGGTTTGGTATATCACACCGAGCGCAACTGAAACCGGCACTTCAAGGTTGGTAAGATGGAAGGGCCTGTGGAGGAGAAACTCGGGCCCTTCGCCGATCCTGAGGTATCTGAGAGTCCTGTTTGCAACCTCACCCCTGTGCCGAACCACAATGAACACTCCAGGCGCAAGATCCCCGATTGCATAGTCCACCACCCCTTCCCTGGTGAGGATGCCTCCCCTCTCCCGCGTGGTGAAAATCCCTGCAAGGTCAGCCTTCCCGGCGTGCGGTCCGTGCATGTTTCTCCTGTCAACGGTCAATCCTGTTCCATTGGCAAGGGAGCTCATCTCCACCATGGTTTTCGATCCGTCCACGAACTCTGTGAGAATCTTCGGGTTCAGCCCCTTTTCGCGAGCCTGTGATGCGAGGGAATCGGGAGTTGCAGTCACATCCAGAGGGTTGTTCTTCCCTTTGCCGCAGGCGATAACGGTAAAACCGCAGGTCTGTGCGAAATCGTAGAGCTCCTTGAGCGCGACAGGCTCGTCCCCGCTGCACACCGTATACACCACTGAATGATTTTTTGCAAGTGTGTGCAGGTAGTACCCCACGGTCACATCTGCTTCCACGTTGAGCATCCCGACGTGCTTCCTGTTCCTGATGCTGTCATACGCGACCGAGGCACCGATTTCGGGAACACCGGTTGCCTCTATGACAAAATCGATTCGATCGATTTGGGGTATCAACCGGCAGTCTTCACAGATGACCCGTTCCTGAGGGAATCGAATCCCCTGGAGCTCACGAAGGCTCTGTATCGACCGGACCTTTGAAACTCCCACACCATCGAAGCAGGCGTGAGCCTTTTCCAGCTCCTTGTCCGATACCGCAATCACCTTCATCCCAGGCACGCATTCGACCACCTCGACAATACCCTGGCCCATGAATCCTGCGCCCACGAGCCCGACCAGAATCGTTTTTCCCGCTGCTTCACGTGCCTTCAATGTGTCGTACAAAAACATCGCTTTCCCCGTATTTCCTTGCCAATATAGCGAACCGGGGATGGAAAGGAAACCCGAAAATATCGACCAGCGTGTGATAATCGGGAGCTGAATGGCCGAAAATCTATCTAGGAAACGTGCCATTTTCGTGATAGCAAAAATTGCCTGTAACGTTTCCTTAGAATGGAGTATACTATAATATGACAAGGAAAGAGAGGTTTCACTCGATGAGGAAAAAGTTCATGGTCGCGATCCTCGTGCTCTCGACAATAACCCTGATCACACTTCCCGCTCATTTTTCCTTCGCAAGGACCGAGAATGTGGCGCTGAATTTTGACGAAGTGGATATCAACATATTTCTGAAGACCATGAGCGAGATCACGGGGAAGAGCTTCGTGCTCAGTGACAAGGTGAAAGGAAAAATAAGCTTCGTTTCCTCCAAGGAGGTACCAGTCACCAGGGTCTACGATATCGTGCTCTCGATCCTCAAGGCACAGGGATTCTTCGTCGTGCCGGAAAAGGACAACATCATTCACATCTATCCCACCCAGGAAGCCCTCAAGATGAGTGGAAAGATCTTTTACGGAACAGAACAGGTGAGCGCAGCTCCTGATGAAATCATCACCCAGCTCATTCCCCTCGAATACGCGAATGTCAATGATGTGCTCAACGTGGTCAGACCGCTTCTTTCGAACGAAATTCTCATCACCGCGTACCCGAGGACAAACGTGCTCATCGCGAACGGGCATGTGGATCAGACCAACCTCCTTCTCATGTTGGTGAGCTTTCTGGACACAGAGATCCCCAGGGCTCAGTCGGACATCAACATCTACAGCCTGGAGAACTCCAATGCAGAGACCATCGCACAGACTCTTTCCAATCTGGCGAGCAGTATTCCCGTGCAGAGGAGAGACCAGAAAACGCCAAAACCTCCTGGAGAAGAGGTTGCAGGATTCACCGAACGGTTCCGCGTGGTTGCAAACAAGGAGACGAATTCCGTTATCGTGATCAGCGCGCCCGAGGATTACGAAAAAATTAAAAACATCATCAAAGAGCTCGATGTGAAACGGGATCAGGTGCTCGTGGAGGCGTTGATCGTTGAAATCAGCCTCGATGACGACCAGACGCTCGGCATCGATTGGCGGGCTTTGCTCGATACCGGGTACGATGTCGATGCGATTGCCCAGTCGAACACCGGCCTTGTATCCGAAAGCCTCGTCACCGGTGGGCTTCCAGGACTTACCGTCGGGCTTCTCAATGGAGAAATTCCAAGCGTCTATGCGATTCTGAACGCATACAGGGAAAACACCAACTTCAAGATTCTTTCCACTCCGGAGATTGTCACCATTGACAACAACGAGGCAATGATCAACATCGGCGAGCAGATTCCCTTCCTCACGAGCTCCCGCGTGGATGAGAACAACAACGTGATACAAACCTTCGACTACAAGGACATAGGAATCCTGCTCAAGATCACCCCGCATATCAACAAGAACGGGTATATAACTCTGGACATAAACCAGTCAATAAAAAAAATCGTAGAGGGAACCTCTCTTCTTGCGAATCCCTCTGTATTCAACCGCGAGATCACGTCCAAGGTTACCGTGAAAGATCGAAGAACGATTGTCATCGGCGGTCTGATCAGAGATGATGTCACGACGATTGAACGGAAGGTGCCCATACTTGGCGATATACCGCTTTTGGGCCTTCTCTTCAGGAAAAAATCCAAGCAGAGGATACGGACGAACCTTATGATATTTCTCACTCCTCACATTGTCACTAGTGATGAGGACATTCATCAGATAACAGAAAGAAAGAGGAGTGAGCAGAAGGCCTTCGACACCCTCAGAAAGTAGCGTATGCCGAAGCAAAAAACCGCAGACACCGGACTGCTGGGTCTCAAATTCGGTGAGATCCTGATCAGGCAGAAAAAGATAAAGCCGTCGGAGCTCGAGAGCGCGCTGATCGCACAGAAAAACTCAAATGTCAGGATCGGTGAGTTTCTCCTGCAGAGAAACCTCATCACCGAAGACGATCTTCTCAGGACCCTCTCCTGCCAGCTGGGCATAGAGTACAGCGAGGATCTTCTCATCGGTTCCAATGCCGCACTCTCGAACAGTCTCTCCCGCGCCTTCATCAAGAAATACAACGTGATCATTCTCAGTGAATCCGAATCCAGGGTGGATGTTGCGGTCAACGATCCGCTTCAGATCGAGGTGTTCGAAAATATAAAGGCTCTCACCAGCAAGGATGTTCGGCTGGTGCTCGCAAAGAAGCTCGACATACTCAGGCTTGCAGACATTCTGGCAGGGGAAGATTCCGAAAGCGCGGACAAGGTAATCGAAGGGCTCACGGAGGAGGGCGGAAACATCCAGATTCTCGGGGAGGTGATCGACAGGGACGAGGATGTGCTGGACCTTGCAAACGAAGCGCCGATCATCAAGCTCGTCAACCTCATGATCACAGAAGCGCTCAAGGAGCGCGCCTCGGATATTCACATCGAGCCGTCGGAGGAGGGAATCACGGTCCGGTACAGGGTGGACGGGATCCTCTACAACGTTCTTTCACCACCCAAGCGGTACCAGCAGGCGATTGTTTCACGCATAAAGATCATGTCACACCTCAATATCGCAGAGAACCGGCTTCCCCAGGACGGCCGCATAAAAATCAAGTACGGTACCAGCGATGTTGACATCCGTGTATCCATCATCCCTTCCGTGGTGGGTGAGAGGGTGGTGCTCAGACTCCTCCCAAAAGACGAATCGCGGTACGACCTCCACAAGCTCGGTATGAACCAGTTGCTCAGAGAGGATTTTGAAGACATTCTCAAGATCCCTCACGGCATTATTCTTGTTTCCGGTCCCACCGGAAGTGGGAAGACCACGACACTCTATGCGGCGATAAAGGAGATCAACCTCCCTGACAAGAACATCATCACCATCGAAGACCCGGTCGAATACCGCGTAAAGGGAATCAGTCAGATACAGGTCAATCCAAAGATACAACTCACCTTTGCAAGCGGTCTCCGCTCCATTCTTCGTCAGGACCCTGAGGTGATCATGATCGGAGAAATCCGCGATCGTGAAACCGCAGAGATCGCCATACAGGCAGCCATGACCGGTCACCTCGTATTTTCCACACTTCACACCAACGACGCGGCGAGCGGGGTGGTGCGGCTGATTGATATGGGAGTCGAGCCCTATCTCATCGCTTCGACGGTCACCGGTTTTTTCTCCCAGCGGCTGGTGCGAACCCTCTGCCAGGGCTGCAGGAAGCCGGAAACCATAGATCTCAACCTTCTGAGTGAAGAGGGAATCGATACCCACCGTTTCGAAGGACAGACTCTGTACCGCGCCCAGGGGTGCTCCAAATGTCAGAATACCGGTTACCGGGGGCGAATGGGGATCTTCGAGATGATCAGGGTAACCGACCGGGTGCGGAAAATGATCATCGAAAAACGAGATGCCCCTTACATCAGAAACGAGTGTGTATCCTGCGGTATGAAAACAATGGTCGACGACGGAATCGAAAAAGTCATCCAGGGACTCACCGCCCTGGATGAAGTGCTCAGGGTCATACGGGAATAACAAATCCATGGCAGTGTTCGAATACAGAGGAATCACCCAGCGGGGGAAGAACACAAAGGGGATCATCGATGCCTCGAGCGTGAGCGCAGCCAGAGACCGTCTCAAGGCGCAGGGTATCTACCTGCAGCACATCCAGGAATTGAAGAAATCACAGAAGAAGCTCAACCTTTCCACATCTATTTTTCGAAAGAGAGCAGTCACCGCATCGATCACCCGCCAGCTTGCGTTTCTTATCGGTGCCGCCCTTCCCATCGACAGCTCTTTGGAGGGGATAATCGATCAGTCTGATGATGAAAACGTGAAGAAAATGCTCATCAATATCAAAGAAAAGATAAAGGAAGGAAAGAGCATCTCCCAGGCCTTTGGAGAGTACCCCGACTATTTCAACACGGTCTACGTCAGCACCCTCAGGGCAGGTGAGGTTTCCGGAAGGCTCGACCAGGTGTTCGAGCGTCTGTCAACGATGTATGAAAAAAACAGGGTTCTCATGGGAAAGCTCAAGAGCTCACTCACCTATCCCGTCCTCATGCTCTTCCTCGCCCTTCTCATCATCATCTTTCTGGTCACCTTTCTGGTCCCCACCTTTTCGAAGCTCTTCACAGAGTTCGGTCAGGTGCTCCCGCTCCCCACGCGAGTGCTCATCGGTGTCTCCGATGTGGTGAGCACTGCCTGGTGGGCGGTAGCGATCCTTCTCGGAGTCCTGGCGTATGTCTTTTACCGGGTGTATCAGAGTGAGAGGGGAAAACAGTATTTCGACACTCTTGTGCTCAGGCTCCCGGTGGTGAAGTACCTTGTGCTCGGAACCTTCAGAATACGGTTTTCCTACACCATGGCGCTTCTGCTCGGCAACGGGGTGGGAATCATCGAGGCGCTCCACAACACAGAGGGGATGTTCAGAAACGGCGTCTTTCGGCGGCTTATCAGCAGCGCGGTCGAACGGGTAAAAAAGGGGGAACGGCTTTCCCGGGCCCTCGCATCAAGCGCAGTATTTTCCTCTTCGCTTCTTGGAATGATCCACGCGGGGGAGGCAGGCGACAGGGTGCCCGAGGTCCTGGACAAAATCGCCGCCAACATCGAAATCGAGGTCGAAGAAAGGATAAAGACAATCACCTCCCTTGTAGAACCTGTGCTTATCCTGATCATCGGTTTTTTCGTGGGTTTCGTGGTACTTGCGATCATGCTCCCAATCTTCCAGATAAACCAGATATTTGCCTGACTTCCTGTTTCATTAATTCGTGAACTCGAGGAGAAAAAACATTATATTAAGCAGAAAATCCACCCATAAGTTTTCCGGAGGGCATTTATGGACATCGAGTTCATCAAGATGCAGGGTACAGGAAACGATTACGTGTATCTGGACTGTATTTCCAGGAGCTGGCAGGTGGATTTTCCCCGCCTGGCCGAGAAGATATCATCCCGGCATTTCGGAGTCGGCGGAGACGGGCTCGTGCTCATCATGGAGAGCAGCAGCGCAGACTACCGGATGCGGATGTTCAACGCGGACGGGAGCGAGGCTGAGATGTGTGGAAACGCGGTCCGGTGCGTCGGCAAGTACCTGCACGACAGCGGGTATCTCAAGAAAGAAGAATTCTCGATCGAAACCCTCGGCGGAACAAAATACCTCTGGATTACCGACAAGGACTCATCTGGCCATGCGGTCGGGCTCAGGGTGGACATGGGTGAGCCCACCCTCAGGGGGAAAGACATCCCGATCGCGATCGATGGAGAGCCGGTGATCGGAGTGGAACTTCTGGGATACCGGGGTACTGCGGTGAGCATGAGCAACCCTCACTTCGTCATCTTCGTCGACGATATCACTGACCGCCACGTCCTTGTCGACGGACCACGGCTCGAAAAGGATCCCATATTTCCGAAGAAGGCGAACATCGAGTTCGCCCGGGTCACCGGCAGAAACAGCATCACAATGCGTGTGTGGGAGCGCGGCTCAGGAGAAACCCTCGCCTGCGGTACCGGTGCCTGCGCCACTGCGGTTGCAGGGCACCTGAACGGCTTCACTGAGAGGGAACTGGACATCACGCTCCTTGGAGGGACCCTCCACATCGAGTGGAACGCGCAGAACAACAGGGTGTACATGAGCGGCCCTGCTGAAGAGGTATTCCGCGGCGTCTACCACTACATTCCCTGATTCCCATCAATTCGGCGGTGGATACAGATCCTACTTAACGAAATCGACGATCTTGTTCTTTCCGGTACTCTTTGCCCGGTAGAGTGCCTCGTCAGCCATTTTCATGAGCTCGTCCATGCTCCTGGTGTCCTCAGGATATGCCGCGATTCCGATGCTGATG
>Ga0180438_10001843_pt1 | contig 36462 bp, 46 predicted proteins | sample SS_ome_12_FD_132455 | JGI IMG/M metagenome (GOLD analysis project Ga0180438, IMG submission 132455) | Hypersaline lake sediment archaeal communities from the Salton Sea, California, USA - SS_3_D_2 metaG | ecosystem: Environmental > Aquatic > Non-marine Saline and Alkaline > Hypersaline >... | reverse complement strand
TGCTTTCCCAACGTTTGGATCAGTTGAGTCATAAGAAGGTGTTTGAGGAGCAGTGATGTCGATCACATTGTCTGCTTCATATGAAGTAGCACCTGTGTCATCAGCAGCAATATCAAATCCGAGTTTGTCACCAATTGTGTTTGCTGTGTTTGTTCCCGTATTCCAAAGAAGACTTAAAAGAGCAGAAGTACTTGAAGCAATTGTGTACTTACCCGTTGAACTTGAGTAAGTAACCTCATAACTCTCCGCTGAATCGACTGACTCCATCGCAGTAGCGAGGGCATTCGCTAAATCTACAGGATCTTTATACATTTGAGCTGTCACTTGAGCAGCAAATGTTCCATTGTCTGATGTAAAATCCAAGTAAATGTCACTTGAAGTGATCTCAATTGGGTTGAAGTAGTATTCAATTCCAGCTAAGGCATATTCACAGTTAATAAGCTGTCCGGCATCAGCTGTCATAGTCATCGTAGAAACACGAGAACCAGACATCATTTCAACGGCACCGCCATTTGATCGGTAAACCCACGTAGTAAAAGTCGGATGACCTTCTGTCGTTGGGTAGAAGAGTACAGCTTGTCCTAAATTTACCCCAGAAGCTGGTGCTGCAGGTAAATTGAAGTTAAGTGAAAGAGTATCGGTTGAAATTGACTGAGTATTTCTTACTCTAAAGCCATTCACACCATCTTTAATGAGAAGACCGTGACCTAAGTCTCTAAATTGTGCTCCCTCACCAGCGTCTACTACAATAGTTGCTCTTGTTGAAGCATCCCCTGCAGTTGATCCACCTACTGTATCGTATTCAGTCCCATTAACGGTCTTCCCGCCAAGAAAACTCTCAATAAATAATCCGTGGTTACTTTCAGTCCCGGCCGTACCAGAGGCGACCCAGTAATGCGAAATTGTTGATGTGGGAGACTCAAGACCAAGAATAGATTTTGCTTGGGCGAGTGAGTTAATAAGTCGATCGTTTGTTAATTCTTCAAATGCAGGAGTGATTGAGAATCCATCCTGAAGTGCAATATAGTCATCAGTGGCACTTGTAGGAGAAACTGGTGTTCCTTCCGTTACTTCCTCTACAATTGCGCACACCGACGAACGGTTGTTCAATGCTGTCATGTCCCCCCCCCGAGGTATAAAAATGTCTTAACTAAAAATCTTCAAAATATTCAACGTTGTAAATAGATTGTATAACTAAATAGTTTTTCATGTCATCAAATACGTCTTCTATCCCATTATCAGTCTCAAAGAACATATGAGCTTTACCAGAAAGCAACGTTGGCGTTTGCTCAAAGTTTGCCAGTAAAACATAATGATCTTCTAAAAGGCGCTTGTGAGCAGTGTCCCGTATATCGATATCACGCTCTGTGCCTCGTGCCACAATCGTGTTGACAAAAGTAATAGGACGCCTAATTGAAAAACCGCAACTAGAAAGATTCCTATTAGTATTGATCGCTTCACCAAAATACCACCCGTAACCCCGGTTTAGTGCCAGAGACTCATTTGCCACAATATCTTTAGGTCGAACTAATTTCTTAAAGGTATTTGCTGGAAAGTTGGGTGTCGTAAAAAGAGCATCAATTCTTGTGTTTAGCTCATCGTAAATATCACTAATAACACTCATGATTACCTCTTTATAGATTTCACAGAGCTTGATAACTCTCCCTGAGAGACAAAAGCATTTCCATCCTTGTCTAGGGTAAATCTTTCAATATCAAGCGCCTCTTCATAAAGAACTCTGAGCTCTTGGCGTCTTTTCATATAACTAGGACCAAGGTTTTGATAGATAAGATCAAGTGTTCGATATGTTGCGGGCATAACAACGTCATCAAAGCGGAGAATCTGTCCCCGGTTCATTACGAGACCTCTTCTTTTAAGATCCGTCATAAGCATTTTAGAGGCGGTTATAATTTGATCAATCCAATCTGTCTTAGATCCACTTGAGTCAAATGACGTAAGAAACTCATTAATCTCAATATCGATATCGTCCAGGATAGAATCATTAGTGAAAGTATAAGTAATTTCCTTAATCTCAGTCCCCGCATCTAGACCACTTGGAAAAGTCGCTCGGTACCAATAGGAGTTATAGATTCTTAGAGAGTTTAACTCATCTGGAGAGTTTGAATCCTCTGTGTCATTAACCGGTCTCCAGCTGTAATCAATATATGGCGACCACTGAATAATTCCCGATCTGCCAAGAACGGCCCCTGATACTTTTGTTGCATCCAGTATATCAACTGCAGATCTCCAATTTGTTCCATCCCAGTATTCAATGGTGATGTCCCCCCCAGTAGCATTGGCCGTACTACCCATGTGGAAATACATGTTGTTAACCGGAAAATATTGAGCAAAGTATAAAGTATCAGCGGCCGTGATGGCAGGAATAAGGGTGACCCCCTCCTCTTGATTGTCTAATGACAAATCAGTGAATGATCCACCCGTCTCTTTAAAAACTCTAAAATATTCATAAAGCATAATTATCTACTTTCGAGGATATGCTCAAACTGAGATGCCTCGTAAAAATCCATAGGTGTTACCGTCTCCATGCCAAGAGTATGACCGGGTTGGTAACTATATTCATTGCTTACTTGTTTTAAAGAATAATGAATTAGCTCTGAACAGTAAAATGCATTGATAGAATTCTCAAAATAATAGTCATAAGGAGTCCCTATAAAGCTCCTTGCAACTTTAGATGCATCGCTCCTATCGCTCTCACTCACTTCTTTTGCTCTTAATATGCATATTTTGTCTTTAGAAAAGAGAAACTTAGGAAGAGATTTTCTAATAACGCCCTCACCTACAGCTTCTACGACATATTCTCTTCCATAGATATCTTGGTAATACATTGCTGAGTGGGTGTATTTGCCTGAAATCAAAATATTACTCGGCTCATAATTACGATATGACAGTAAGATATCGCCCTGCTGAAGAACTCTCCTGGCATCAAAATAAAAAGAATCTCCTATCTTTCTCTTAAGGGAGAGTTTACCGAGGTGGTAGTTTATCGGATAAGCGAGCTTAAGAATAAGTCTTCTAAGGTTCATGACTCATTCCGAGACAATGCATAAAATGTAGCAGTCCCATAGCTTCCCGTAAGCTCTAGATCTTCGACAGAAAAGACTCGAAGCTCAGCACCGACTGAGCTTTGCAAGGGCTTAATGGATCCATAGTTAAAAGGAAACACCAAGATATCAGATGGCAAATCCCCTAATTTTTTAATAACACCTGTTCCAAGGTTTGCCTCATTCACAAAATCCTTCATGCTGGAGTATTGAACCGCTTGATACATAACCTTGTTGGGTAAATCTAAGGGGTTATAGACCCATATCTCAAATCTCAATGGGGTGTTAATAGCAACATCATCTGAAAACTGAATTTCAGAATGCTCGATAAGAAGCAAGGTATTGGCATCAGGTTCCACGGTAAATGTTGAACCGTTTGCTTTCCAGTAGTCTGCCGTTACAGGTCCAGTAGGAGCAGAGTTAAAAGTGACCTTACCAGCAGCGTGATCAATTGTGTAATCTGTGTCCGCTACCTCAACACCATTATCATAAATGACGGGTTTGTAAGATTGCTTCAGATCTTGCCTTGTAGTCACCCCGTTAACAACATCAATCCAGTGAGTATTGACCGCCTCATAAGTTGTTCCCGTATCTAGGGTGAGAGTTTCACCTGTGACCTCAGTACTTTCCTGCCACCAAGTTGTTTTATTACAAAAATCGTGAGTAACTTTATGCAGTGAAGACTCTTCACTTTTATACGAAACAACAGGAATAGCATTTTGAATGGCGCTTGCTTTGTCTTGTTTTTGATTACAGTTTGCTTTGAAATTGTCTTCAAAGTCCTCTTGATCTGATCCGGCCGGTGCCGTTGCTGCTTTGTTGATGTCGCAATACATATGAAACCAATCGTCGGCCGCATATACCAGATAAGCGCCCGGAAGTTCAATATACTGCATCGTGCTTACAAGTCCGCGTGTGTTTACTGCAGTCTTTAAGTCAGTCCACTTTACTTCAATCATTGATCAAATACCCCTCATATGCGGCCGTGACTCTTGTGTTATTAGATTCTGCTATAGCGCTGATTTTTATATCTGATTTTTCAGGAAAGCTTGTGATCCAATTATCACCGCTTGAAAACGGACCCCCGTTTGAATCTATACCGACAATATCTATCGTGCGAAACGCTCCGCCCTGTGGTCTGAATTTAAAATAAACTTCTATTTCCCTGTTTCCCGATCCCCCACCTGAACCACGAACCGCTTCGCATCGCCACCGCTGAATGTACAATGTTTTACCGGCAGGGACGGTGTAAACCGCTTGCTGGGTTTGCCCAAGATCTTCTGGAATTTCTGCAAGTGTATTTCCGCCTTGAAATATCTGAATATCGCCTTGGTTAATTTCGCCACTGCCCGCAGTTGTGACAGATGCTCTATTCACTCTTAGATAACTGTTTGTAAGCGTAACGTTTGTTGTTCCGTTCATTGTTACAACTTCGCTAATCTCGTCATAATTTGAATCAAGTCCTTCAACTGTAACAGTCCTTGCACCTGTTCCTGCACTTTTGTCACTATTGCTGCTTGAGTTGATTTGTGTTGAAGCTGCACTCGATGGAAAAGAATATGTTCCCCCGAAAGAAACAACGTCTTCCATCGTTCCGGAATCAAAGTCATCATTTCGACCGAACTTTCGATAAAAAATTATTCCCGTAACATTGCCTCTTGCGACTGCAAGAAGCCAATTTGAATCGATTGATTGTGTCGTAATAAGGGAATCGACATATGTACGTCTGTTTGAGTCAATCTTAATAAATTGCGAAGTCGACTCATCTTTAATGACGGCAACAAGATTGTCCTCATCTGTGGTGCTATTTGACTCATAGATTCCCATGCTGCGCCCAATCCTCCGATTCTACCTGATCCTTAAGTTCTTCTTCTTCAATATTTCCTAGGATCACTTTAATCTTATCGAGATCCGTAATGGTTTTTTCTAGAATCTGAAACTGACTCCTCGCCATTTTAAATTCACCCTTGTTTAAAAAAACAATGGCATTAGCAAGGGACGCTTTCTCTTCTTTATATTTCACTACGGTCTCCAAAGTTAAAGGGGGCAATGCCCCCAAGTATTAAGCATATTCTGAAACAACAACTGAGTTCGCTGATCCTGCTCCCCCTGCAATCATATAGATATCTAATGCTTCACCCAGCAAGAACTCTGCAGAAGCATTTTTAGGTATCTTGTGACCACCCGTTGCACCAGAAACGGTAACAGTGTTCGCAGAACCTACGTAAATTGGCTGGTTGTCTAGGTTTTGCACTAGAACTCTCTTTCTTCCTCCGAGAGGTGTTCCCACTAATTCAGCTGCTGTAGCGGCAGGAGTGTAAGCACTTAATTGCCAGGCAACATCATGACTATCTCTGACCATGAGTCTTCTATAAAGGTCAGATAGTAAATCCGCTCTATCATTTGATGCTGAAAGTGCGCCAATCGCTGAAGCAGTCGTGACACCACGTTGACCAACCTTAATTGGGTTACCAGAATCGGCATCATCGTCACCCACTGAAGATGTTAAATCAGCGGCAACCTTTAACTCTCCGTCGTCGTTGAAAACAAGCGGATGTGCGTCTCCATCAGCTGATACTGGTGATCCACCAGCGTCTTGTCTTACACCGTAGATACTAAAACCGTATCCAGCAGCAAAAGCAGCATCTGAAATTTCAAGATCAACTAGATTAGACTCATCTCCAATACCCACATAATCCGTAGCATTGGTTAAGCTTCTAATATCAAGATCTGTAGCTGAAACTGTTACCGTGTTACCAACATTAACGTCTAACGCTCCTGCAGTATCAGTAATAAGTGTTCCACCAGCAGAAATAAGGTAACTACCAACTCTCTGCGATCCTGAAATATCACTTGGGTCAAATTGTAATTCGTCTAAAGAAATCCCTGACATAATTCCCCCCTCTTGGTTATGTCCAATACATTAATTCTATATTAACCGATGCCTGATCAGCTTGAACATAAATGTTGGGAGAGTTTACGTTGAGATTATCCAGAATTAACGCAGACCCTTTTCTAATGGTCCAATAATTCGTCCCTGATTGACTCGCTGTAAAAGCTATTTGTAAATTTGATTGTTCTTGGCATCGTAAAAAGACTTGCTTAACGTTTCCGGTTAACGACAGCGTAAATTCTGTGTTTGCTGTACCGGGTGAAGTAGTAATTGAGTTATTAGGGGTCGTTGCCCCCGAAACAGTCTCAAACTTCGTGGTAAATTGATTAGCGTTTGCCATTAGCCAAGCTCCATCACTTTCAGTATGGCGCTTTTTCCACTCTCACAACGGCCATACAAAGTTACCGTTTCGGCAATATCAACATTTAGTCGTGAGCCTGGGTCTAGTTCATAACCGGATGTATTTGACCCAACAACCGTATCGGCCGTGACATCAGAGTTTCCGATATAAATAGTATCTTCATCAGATTTATTGTGTAATGTGTAAGAGTTTCGAGGACTGAGTGCAGTAATCGGAATCGCAGTTGCAGAATCAGTAATTTGAATCACAGAGTTTCTAATGGCATTTCTCACCCCACCAGGTGTGACATTACCCCCACCAATTTGGACGTTTCTTGCGACATGTCCCTGATCGTCATTAACAAACGATTGAGTGTTATCGGTTATTGGATTACCTGAACGTGCGACCATTCAAACCTCGTTTAAGCGAGCACAGGGGAAAGGTTTGGAAGAACCCCTGCGCTCACATATTTTCTCCAAGGAGACGCTGGAGAAATTAGGCCTGATAACCCTCAAAATAGAAATCAATCTCACCAGCACTGTACAAAGCAGTGGCAATAGTGATTTGAACTCCGTCTTCAGCAGCATCAACTAAGTGTGGAGCAACTGAAGCAACTAAAGCACCAGTTCCGTTGGCAACAGATCCAGCAGCAAAAGCATCCATATCAGTGAAATATCCGTCATCGTCACCTGTAGCATCTTCACCTAAAACAATTGTTCCACCACCAACTGGTGCAACTACACAGTGAGCTACAACTCTTGTTACAATAAAATCATCGGGAAGGTTACCAAGAGCATGTGTTCCAATAGCTCCAGCATCTGCAGCATCCCAAGAAAATTTAATGACTCTTAAGTCAGGTTTAAAGCCTTTAGCGCCCATATTTTACCTCTTTAATTTGAAACTTTTTTCTTTCTTACTTTCTTTACTGTCTTCGTTTTCTCGGCACTTTGTAAAGTCCCTTTCTCCAGCTTATCGTCTGCAATTGCCTGGATGAGATAATGGACATACCAATTGCCTCCAACTTTGTTCCACTGTGTAATCACAATGGAATAAGACTTAGACAACTCTCCCAGTTGTTGCTCCAAAAGCGCGAGATTGTTTCCTACCAAGTGCCGAGCATTAATCATGTATTATCCTGAGATCTTTACATAACGCTTATTATCAGCAAGCGTGTAGCCATAAACCATGTCGGCACTCATTAAGTAACCGTACTTGTTTTGCGGGTGAAGATCAGAGATTTTAAGCCTGATTTCTTGTTGCATAACAACTTGAAGAGCAGAAGGATGGCAAGCAAAACCAAGGTCTGCACCAAAAAGATTGTGCTCCATAATCGTAAAGCCCATGAATCTGTCTGACACACCTTCTTCACTGTTGTTTCCTGCAACAAAGTCACGAGACATCACCTTAGTAGAATCAAGGATATCTCCGTAGTACTGAGGATCTAGAAAAAGAGTTCTTCCTCTTAGTGGAACCTTAGCTTGAGAAAGAAGAGTTCTCATTGTTCCAAGATCAACAGCTTCAAGATCAGAGGCAACCGCTGGAGCGATATCGTGATCAGGTGCTGAAGCAGAAGGTCCAGCAGAAAGAGCAGCTAAAAGATCACTTTCCATTTGCTCACGGATCGCGTCAACGAGAGCAGTTTGAGCTTCTTGTTGAAAAGATTGAGACTGAAGATCAGCAAGATCAGTAAACTCAAAAGCAGCAGATGCTCTCTTGTTTGCCTGAATATTAAACTGAGCAGTTGCCATTGCCTCTGATGCAAATTGTTGTGCATCGTCAGTGAGTATTTCCCCACTTGGCTTTTGAATTTGGTTTACTCTTACAGTATCACCCATTCTTGCAATAACGCCTGAATAACGTCTTTCAAAAAATAGTGATAGCATTGAGTTATCACTTCTTAATTCATCATAAAATTCACTTGCCCACATCTCTGGAATGAGATTGTCGAGCTGAACTACACCTGAAACGGCCATAATAATTCCCCTCTAAATTTGTATTATTTTTTAGTATCATGACAGCACAGCATGTCAGGGACTCATTCCACTGGTAACAAGTCCCTTTTATTGTGCACTAAATATTTCTTATTGAAAACACTAAGGTCGAAGTGTTACACCACGAGCAGCATAAAACGCTTTTTTGATCTCAGGGTCCCGTCTCTGTGCGGGTGTCAACGCTTTCCATGCCTCTGTAGAAAAGTCTCCCGTACTTGCAATATTCTGTGCAGGAGTATGATCAACACCCACTTTTTGCGGACCAAAAGCACTAGGCATTAACGACTTGATTTCTTTCGCTTGGTGCTCAACGCCTAAAACCATACGGTGTTCATCGTCATACTTAAGAGACTTCATTTCTGCCAGTCTTACCAACCCGTCAATAGAGTCTTCTCTGGCACCCATCTCCTTAAGAGCTTTGCGGACAGATGCTCTTTTAAGATCGTCAACTTGTCGGTCCTTAGTCGTCTTAATCTCTTCTTCATATTGAAGTCTGACTTCTCTTTCTTTCTCATAAAGACCCTTATAGTCCTCTTTCTCTCTCATGGACTGTTCACGAATCTCGGTAAGTTGTCGCTCAAGATCCTGTGCTTTAGTCTTCCAATTGTTCTTTTCCGTCCAAAGCTTTTTTTGATGTTCGTTTTCATGGTTTGGTTCAACTTTCTCAATCTTAGGTGCTTCTACATTGACAGCACCGTCAGCGACGAGATCAACTGGGTTACCATTAACTGACGGTCCAAATCCTGCTGATTCTACTTTTGGTTCATTTTCCATTTGTCTCCCCCTAGAAAAATATTCGTTTAATTTCAAGATCTATAATTTGCCTTACTTTGTCTTCAATAATCTTAAATTCCTTCTTAGTTAGGGCAAGAAAAGGTCTTTTTTCTGATGCAAATTCCGCCACCATTCTATTGGTGAGTTCAGTATCATATCGGAACGTCTCTTTAATATTAATCTCAACCCCTGTTCCAACTCTCCGAAATCCCAATGCCTCTAGCATTTGCCCCGTGTATGTTAAGTTACTTCTTCTAACGCTTGCAAACTTGCCTCTAGGTCGATTCTTTTTTCTGAAATTAATATAAGTTTCTGATAGGTCATCAAGCTTTGTCTGTTCCGGAAATCTATTGGTTGCTCTATCAGCAGATCCCAATGTGTCGTCATCAACACCTTTTCCAGCTTTAACTCGCTTATAGATAATATCCACAGTTAGTTGACCGATTATATTAAGGTTCTTTCTCGATGTAACCTGCTTAAAAAGCCTCTCTGTTCTCTTTCTAAGATCTAAAAGATCTTTATTAACCGGCATCATCATCCCCTACAGTAGTAGCTAATACGTTAGCAGCAAGAAGATTCTCAAATAACGCATCTAGTTCTTCTGGGTCCGCCGCTCTTTGCGTTTGAATAGCAGTTCGCAAAAGATCTTCCTCTTCTTTTTCAGGTAAACCAAAGAAGTCCCTAGGAGAAGTTCTCCCATGCTTCCCGTACCGACCGGTTATGTGTCCTTGTGCTTTGTCTCTATTGTCTTGGTCTCCGAAGTTAAAGGTGATTGTGTAACGGGTGTTTCTATTATCGATATCAGAAAGCATTGATCCCGTAAGCTTAAGATCCACCCTTCTCTTACCGCCTTTATAAATCTTGAATTCCAAACTTTCTTTATATCCATCTGACTTATAGTTCCCCATAGACCTATTATTCTTATCTATTCCCGATGTGGTCCTTTTAATAATCTCATCTCTTACCAGATTGGCATAAAAGAACTTCAACCCATCATTAATAAGAAGAGGTCTTAGGCGATCCCTAAGCTCCCTCTCCTCTGAGGCGTATGCTCTTTTAAAAACATCCAGAATATTGATCTTATATTTGGGGTTGTATGCCATTGCCCGCTTCTTCCTCTTCTACAATATCAATCCCACGTGTTGCCACCTCTGTCTGTACAGCAAGAAACTCTCCTTTTTCTCTAAGAATCTCTTCATAAAGCTCATCAATAGCGGTGTCGTTATAGTCAGGATAATGCTTTTTGAGCTCTCTTTTAAGCGTCGTAAGCCCCACATCAAGCATTTGTTTAGAGTTTTCAACCTTCTCCTTTTGACTAAGGAGAATCTTAGGCTCTTGAAAGGAGATATTGACACTAAAAGCATCGGAAAAGTCTGAGTCTAATTCAGGTACGAGTTGATTAGTCTCCCTCCAATAGGGAATCATGTACTCGGAGAGTTTCGTCCATAGATCATTCTCAGCTTTAAAGAAATATGCCTGCTGATCTGCTTTGTCTTCTACTGACTCAGCATTGTCTAAAGCTTTAGAGATTCCCGAGATAAGATCCTCAACGCTTTGAGTTGTTGCAATAGTCTTTGCAGACAGGTTCTTGGTAGTAAGAAGCATAGACATGATATTAGCAATAAGTTGCAGGATAGCGACAATATCAATTTCCGGTTTGACTGTTCCAATCTCGGGCTTTTCTCCTCCCGGACCATACTGAAGTGAAATAACAGATGATGGGTTACCTGGAATATCCCCTACAGGGCCAATAGTCCACAATATACTCCATGCCTGATATTTCACGGCAAATAAAAGGTCAGTTAAAACCACGGGAATCGCAATTGCTGCTTTGAGAAGATCGTCGTCGGGAATCGGATCAACTTCGTCAATGGATGTGGTTTGATAAATAAAGGGCAACTCTCCATACGGGTTTATTCCATCGACATTATCCATCTTAATCATAATCTCAGGAATAATTTGTCCGTGTCCGTTAATGACTTTATGTCCAATATCAGACCAGACAACAATAATCTGATTTTCTGGAATAACATCCCATTTCTTGATTAGCGCTACAATATTAGGCCTTGTTTTTCGGTAGGTGTCATGGGCATAAACCTCATAGCGATGTCTTGGATACAGTCTAAGCCCCGGCCATCCGTTTTCATCGATATACATCTCTATGAGAAATCTTTTAAAGAGCTTAAGATGGCGGTTTGCTTGTTTCATTATCTGATTAAGCTCAAGATAATGCTCATAATCATTCATTAACTCGGTATCTGTCTCAGATTCGTCCTCAACGGTTCTATTAGGCGCCTCAACATAAACACCAGCAAGTTTGTTAATGATTTTTTCAACGATATTAATGGGAACAAGACGACCAATAAGCTCATTAACCGTTTCTGGCTTATTAAATTCTTTATCAAGCGCCTCTCTTATAATCTCTTTGGTTTTTCCGTTGTACATGAGGTAGCGCTTATACTCTTCCTTGCGTGCTTCGATTTTATGGACGGCATTGATATCCTTTGCCACCATTTCTAGTACTTCAGTATTAAGTTCGATCATATGCCCCCCAGCATTATGCCCAGCTTGTGATTTTTGTTTCTGGAATCTTAACTAGTGGTTCATACCACCAAGCGAGATAACCAAGACAGTCAGAGATGTGTGTTAAGAGAGGATCTGTCTTTTGATCTAGCTTGTTATCTTTCCAGCTCACTTTTTCCAAGTCATTAATTAATTTCTTGCAACTGGGATCTATTATAATACGCCCGTCTTGCAATAGTCGATTCACGTTATTAACTCTATCGGAAACGAATGGGTTATAGGTCTTTTCAACCCGCATTCCTGACCCTTGTAGAATAAGAAAATCCGATTGACCGGATGTTTTTCTATTTCTACCGGTTGAATCGGGAATTATTCGCCCTTGGAGATTGTTTCTTAGGATATAATCTCTCATTTTGTATGTGTCAGAGTTGCGAAGAAATGCTTCACTAAAGATATAGAGCTTATCGTCTCGTATTTGCCCAAAAACTGCCGTCATGGGATCAACGTTAAAGTCCATACCAATGAGAATCTCACCATTAAGGCGTTGCACTGGTGCGGTGTGGTCGTCTCTTCTAAATGAGTAGTAAGCAATTCCATCATCGGCATCACTAAACTCTCCTCGCAAGAATCGTGCTTGGTCTTTTTCCGACATAGATTTGAGGAGATTTATATAGTCCTCGTCTATGTTCTCAAGGTTGTCAGTGGGGTTCATAAGCAAAGATTCGTAGTTTTCTGGATTAGCTAAAGGTTCATTGTCCTCTGGTTGAAGCTTTTTAATAAACATCCAGTACGACCAATGTGTTTTGACCGGAGGATTGCAATCATAATATGCTTTTTTTGCCAGAGTATTTTTTTCAGCTAACCGCGTCTTAGCAATACCCACAGAGCTACTATTTATTTGAGAAGATTCGTTGAAGTACATAGTGGAGTATTCGTTTCCGAGGATCTTTTCTACTCTTTCCTTATCATCTAATCCACCTACCCAAATTTCAGAACCATTTGGAAGCTTAAGGAAATAGTCTGATTTGTTATAATTTTTCTCGGTTATTCCCAGATGAGGAAAGCATGTTGTGACGACCTTTGGAAGTGTATCAAGCCATATAGAGCGCTTGGCATGGTTGAATTTGAACCTAAGAATGCAGTGACGGCTTTTTACCTTAGAGGCACGTACTAATATGGCATAAACAAGAATAAAAGTTTTACCTGAACGAGACCCTCCAAAAAGCATAATATCTTTTGCTTTTGAGATGAGTAGCTTTACGGCCTCTTTTTGTTTGTCTGTTTTTTTAAAGACAACAGATACGCTCATAGCTTTTCGTCATCAACATCAATTTTGATTTTAGGCATTTTAATGTTTTGATCGATATCTGCTTTGTCTTTCCAGCCACAAAGATTTTTAAGACAGAAGATAAGCATCACATTATCGCCTTTTTCTGCTTTTTTTATGGCCGTTCTGATAAGCGAAAAGCGTGTGTGCACCATATTTTGCTCACGAAATTCCGCAAAGGTACAGTTATAATTGTTTTTGATGTGGCGCTCTATGGTGTCATGCGAAACGCCTAAAAATGCTTCGCAGTCCGCCATGGTAGGTTTTAGACGCAGGATCGCCTTTAATTGACGGTCTTTTTCTTCGTCAATTAACTTTGGTTTAGTTTTCAAATTGTCCCCTCCTAAGTAGTACCTAGAGATTGCTATCGATCTCCCAAAAGTTAATGAGATCTATTTTCTCCTTAGAAACATCTTCTTGTTCAAAAATCTTCTTCGCCATAAACCTTTTTTCGTCCAAAGATGTTTGCCTAGTGTACTGATTAAACAAAGCTTCGTCGTTAGAACGATGAACGTTAAAGAGCCAAGTATAGTAGTTTGTCCATCCATTGTAACATTTCTCGGCATCTTTAAGATGTATAGCGAAAACTTTGGGTGTGTTTAAGTGCTCGGGATACTTTTCGGGTGGGTAATGATTAGGAACGACCTCGATTTTTTCAATCATTGCGGACATTTTAAGGTCTTTGTAGTAGCGGTTATAAAATATAATGAACTTAAGATTACCGTGAACAAGAGCTTTTAAATAATAATTAGAAAATTTACGATACTCGACTTTCTTCTCTCCACTAAGAATCTGGTCAAAATAAATCTTCTTTAATCCAAGTTTAACTGTATTTCGCACGTTCATATTCCAATCCTTTTTCTGCATTATACTCTATAACGCAACGGTATAAAAGGGATATGCACACGTAATATTAGCTATTTAGATTGATTTTCCGATATATTTAAAGGTAAACGTTTTTACTTTAGACCTGGAACCCTTATTTAGTCTTCCGTATACAATCGCTTTTTTCATCTTTCTATCGACTGCAATAAGCTTCCATTTAGGGTTTTTAATTCTTGATAAATACATAGGCACCGATGAAAACTTTGCCATAATCTCATAGCCATATTTATCAATGAGATATTCGGCCGTTTTTTCCACGAGAAGATTACCTAAACCAAAGCCTATGTAGTCCGGATGTATTACAACCCGGTTTGAGTGCATTTTAAATGTTTTATCTGTTGGTCTTTTGGGGACATAATTTGTAAATGCCCCAAAGCCGACTTGCTCATCATCCTTAAACAAACCAAAAAAATGAGATTTCCCTCTCGATACTGACTCACTCAGATAATGATACTTGCTAAAGTATTTCCATGTTGATTTATCGACTTCTTTAATTGTGAACTCGAGCTTTTCTGAGCGTTGCCAAACCGACCTCCGATGTTCGAGGTACTCTTGTTTATTACAATCAATGATCCAGTCGGGTTTTAGCCATTCGATTACGTCGTAATGGCATGCGATAAGTACAATGCACTTATCGGTCTTTCTTGCATATTTTTGAATGGAATGACTCATGACTTTTGCCACCGTCCGATCCACAACAGATGTCCACTCATCAATAACAGACACCTCATCGTTTTCAATCATAGCAAGAACGGCCTCTGCTCTTGCTTGTTGACCGTTTGAAAGTGTCCCAGCGGGTCTAATCCAGCATGGAACAGAAGTTAGGCCTATACCAGACAATGCCTTTGCACAGTCGTTATAGGGCATGTTTTCGGGCAATTGATTGATGACAGGTTTAGACTTATCTAATCTGCTTCTTAAACTCTCCTCACCCCAGATTTCTCTTGCAAGGGTTGTCTTTCCTGAGCCTGAGGCGCCAACAATAAGACCAATATTAAATGGTGTAGTGACATCTGCCTTTACTTCTAAGTGATGCTTAAGTTTTTTCTCAATATCTATGTCTAGTGCATCGGCAGCTTTTTGTGTCCTAAAGTTGATGACTGGATCAGATTTGAGGTCTACGACATAAGTTTGCATTTAATTTCCCTTGTCTGGAACTCTTGAAATAGATCCTGTTGCTCCAGTTCGTCTGAACATTCAATAAGGATTAGGTATTGTTCTTCATCTAGGATATCTTTAACTGATGTTTCTTTCTCAGGATCTTCTACAACAAACTTTTTAATACCTAAGACCTCTGTATCAAAGTCTGGCATATCTCCTAGTTTGTTAATAACAGCATCCATGTCGAGATCTGACCATCTTGCTATTTCATTATCTGCTGTCATATCAGCATACTCTTTTTCATCTGAGTCATAGTCATGATAGATAACAGGAACCTCTTTGAGCTTGAGCTTTTTTGCTGCTTCGTATCGTGCATGTCCTTTAACAATATATCCTGATCTATTAGATACGATTATGGGTGATCTCCAGCCATTGTACTTAATGATCTTTACCAAGCGTTTTATCTGATCATTTGAGTGCATATTGTTATTGTTTGGGTTTGGTTTGAGATCTTCTATGGGAATTAGCTTATCGTAGATACCGTGAAACTTCATTTATGCCCCTCTATTAATGGTATTCGACGATTTAACAAAATGTGTTCTAAAATGGCAAAAATATGTTCTTGGAGGAACACCATGAAAACCTTATTTCTCATTCTCTCATTTCTTTTCGTAAGCTCTTGCTCAGCTAATGGAGAATGGTCCGGTCATACTATGCAAAGAGAGAAGAAGGTTTGTGTGGTGGGAGATACAGGAATGGGGACAAAAGAACAGGATAAGGTAGCAGATGCCATGCACAATCATGGGTGTACGGATATCTTAATTGCTGGAGATGTTATTTATCCCAGTGGACTAATCTCCATGAATGACAAAGACTTTAAGCTGAAGTTTTTGGATCCTTATAAAACTCTCTTTAAGAAAGCGACCTTTTATCCTGCTCTAGGCAATCATGACTATTACGGCAAGCAAGAGGTGTGGTTAACCATAGGGGAGAGTTATCCTCAAATTCATTTTCCCCACTATTGGTACAAGTTTGTCATTGGCGACACGTGCTTTTTTGCGATTGACACCAATTGGTACAAGATCAAGATGTATAAATGGCTCAGATCTGAGCTTAAAAAAAACAAGGGTTGTCGAAAAAAGATTGTCTTCGGACATCACCCCTATAAGTCCTCAGGGTCTCATGGTGATGCTAATCCTGCACGCAAGCTTCTAATGCGCTACGGGTTTATGGGAAAAGCTGATCTCTATATAGCAGGGCATGATCACCAGTTAAGTGATGAGGGGATAGTCAGAGGGACACGTCAGCTTATTTCTGGTGCAGGGGCAAAGCTTCGTCCACTTAAGAAGAATCCTGAGTGGGGAGTATCTGAATTAGGTTTTGTTTCCTTAGATCTTAAAGAAATGACTTATACGTTTATTAACTACAAGGGTGAGGTGCTTTACTCGGGCGGGTTTTAGTTCAATATTTCACCCGAACCACTCCCTTATGTTTTCCTCTTGCTCTACCTTATTCCATATCGCCTGAGCACGGTCATTATCGTTTAGATAGTCTTCATAAGTAAGACCCAGGTCAATAGCTCTATTACAATAGCGCTCAAACTTTTTAAGCTCAGCAAGACCCAAGGGATCTTGCCGGTCCATAATAACCTGATAGACCCGTTCATCTAATCGATTGAAACAATACTCAGCAACAATGTTCTTAGCGTTTTCTGCCACATATTTTCGTATAGCTTCATCATCTGTCATTGAAATACCCTACATTCAGAAAGATGGACCTTAAAATCTTTAACCTGACACCAGGCAAACATCCTACGCCTTCTTTCAATAATTGTTTCCACTAAAGGGGCAGTAGGAAGCTCTAGGCAATCTTTCCATTCATAAAACTTGATCAATTGACCGTCGTCGCAAATAAGAAAGTCGGAATCTGATGTCCCAACTCCGTATCTGTACTCTTCTGGCATCAACGAGGTCATATTGAGAGAGTAAAGATAGGTCTTATACGGGGAGAGTTTAGTTCTGTAGACAAATCCATGTGGCAAAAAGTCAGTCAGATCAAAATGATCCTTAAACTCTATTGCCCCCTTTGTCTCTTCATCAAACTCCCTCAAGGCGCAGACAGTGGGAAGCTCATTCTTATGCATTTTTCCCGTAACAAGACTAGGAAAAGCAAAGTCTGGTAAAGGAAGTTGACCCAACATAATTGGAGATAGCTCGGATATATTGTGTCGTGAGTTATGGACACTTATATCCTCTTCGATAGTGGTCATTTTTTCGCATCTAAGCATCACGTAAGTATTGCAGTCCTCTCCATAGTAAAAGGGAAGAAGAGCAATGTTATCCATCGCTATCAAGCTTTCTCTCGACATCAGCAAGATGTTTTTGGGACTGCTTGATCATGTTTTCCATACGGCCAAGCTGGGTGTGGTAGTTGCCCATGATGTAGTTGAGCTGTTTTTTTATCTCTTCCATCATTCTTTCTTTGAAAGCGTCTATTTTCTCCTGCTCTTGATACTCTTCGTTAATGAATTTGGTTACAAGAATCTCAAAATGTGAGCTGAAGAGACCGTCTTTGGCGTACCAGTCATAAACATTAACCTTAGCGTCATGGTTTTTGATTTCTACTTCTTTTTGCTCAAGCATCCTTGTAGGAACAGTGACAATAAATCGACAAACATGATGTTCACCAGTGGACTTGAAGTCATAGGTATAAAACTCGTATCCAATAGAGGATTTATCGTCATCGTAAAACTCTTTTAGTTTTTCGTTTTCAAAAATAACCCTCTCTATACATGCATACAAAACCTTGGCCGTAAGCTTTACCGACTCTCTATGCTTCTTATTATCTATCTTCACAACTCACTCCTCTATAAATTCACTGGTATAAACATTCTCGGTCTTTTGTGTCTTGCCTATCATTTCTTTACCTAAGTGCTCATGAATCTCTTCGTACACTTGTTTTTGAAACAAGGAATGATCCTCTAAAAAAGAATTGTTCTTCAGATAAAAGTTCGCCTTCATTCGGGATTCAAACCACTCTTGTGAAACATTCTCAGTGACTTGGTGAAAGTTTCGCTGGTTAAGGTCAAATCTAAGCATCATAAAGCGCTCAAAGCGATCTCTTGACTCTTCTATATAGCGAAGAAACAAACTCTCCTCTTCTTCTAGGTACTTGTTTAGAGCATCAATTTGAATTTGATTCATTAAACCTTCTTTATGTCGGGGTATGCATATCAGGAATTAATTCTGCGTTTATATCTTTAATCTGTCTAATTTCTTTTATAGCGTCAGTGTTCCATATACACCCTGAGGAGACATCCCAACCATAAAAAGCATCAAGCTCTGGCACCATAAGTGTAGCGCTATGGTCAAAACCTATGATCTCAATACCGCTATATGTTTCAGAGACCTTGCCCCAATTGATCATTTTATTGGCAAGACACTGAGGGACAGAATCATCAACCTTGACCTTATACTTTTTGATGAATGCATAAAGCTGAGACATTGTCAGAGTAATTATTTTGTCCTCGTGCAAGATAAGCTCAAACTTATTCTTGAGCTCATTAAGTCTAAATTCTTGATCCCTGCACCATTGCTCCCATTCATCGTTTATGGAGTACCAAAGACCATGGGGTTTAAGGGAGAAGTTCTTAACTGTCTGGTTTTTTTGTTGAGAGACGTTGACTGGTTCTAATTTATTATCTGAAGCGTAATGAATTCTTTTCACTCGTAATCCTTGGTTGGTTCGCTATATTTATTACGAGTTAAGATCGAGGGCAAGCTCTCTATTCTAAATAATAATTATTTGACTTATTCAGAATAATCCACATCCCTAATGATTCTAGAGGGATAGAGCGTACGTGATTTTAGCTACTTAGCGAGGAGGAGGGTTGGAATAAATGACTTTTCGCGTTATAATAGACTATCGAAATAAAAAAGGGGGACATTATGGATTTAACTAATTTTTATTTACGTCTAGATGACTTAACTAATGGTCAATGCGCTACGATGATCGAGGACATTATTAGCGGAAATCAAAACGAGCTTCTAGACTGCTTAGAGAAAGACTCTAAAGAGACTCTAGGCATTAACTTCTATCTAGAGACTTATATGGAGTCTGTTAGAGTTCTTAAAACGGCATTAGATAGACTTGGTCTTAAAAACGATAGCACGATTAAGGCCCATTTAATTAATCTCGAGTTAAACGCTAAGCTCGCATACTGCTACTTATAACTAGACCCCTTTAGACTTAGTCTAAAGTTTCGATAGACGGGGCATGACTAGCGATAGAAATGCCCCGTTTTTTTATTCGTTACACTCAGGGCAAATAATATCTCTATATTCTGATTCTATTTTCTTTAACTGAATATTTAGAAAGTCGGCCTCTTCTTTTTGTGAATTGAGATCGTTGGTCATTTCTTCTATTAACTCGAGATGCATTCTATATTTGATACACATATGCATATGGGTCTTTAAAATTTCGTCTATCTTATCCATTCTATCGCAATGATCATCATAGTCATCTTGTTCAAAACCATCATCTAAGTGATCATCATTAGTTTCTGGATAAAGTGTTGCCCCAATAGTATCTATGCCCTCTTCTTTATTCTTAGATGGAACTATGCCGCCCTCATCAAACTTAACCTTATCTTTAAACCATCTCGATATAGTAGCTGAAGTTGTCCCTATTATCTCAGCTACTTCTTTGAATGTTTGTCCTTTATTTACCATTTTAACTGCTCTGTTTTTTGTTTTTTGATCGAATCTTTTTCCTGGCATTTGAAACCCCTTTAAATGGAATGGCCACCTTCATGTGTATGAGATTTTTCTTATATATGAACAACTAAAAAATAAAAACCCATAGAGCACACACCCTGCTGGCTTTTAACGTTGCCTCAGGGAGTGCATATTATAATTTTTATTTTTTTTATTTATTAATGAATATCTATTTATTGAGTAAGTACTTACTATCATGGATCACTAAATAATTCTTTTCGTAAATTAAATTAATTAACTTATACATAGGCCTTGCACTATTTCCCGACCTGGGGCATAAGACAGTTGACACAAGGAGACAAGGTATGAATTTGACTAGCACTATTCTTAAGTTACGGACGGAACAAACAAAAAAAGTAGAGTTGGATTTAGCAATAGAAACGATAGAGAAATTAAAAAATAATTTTTCACCTTTTACACTTTCTGAGGTCATCGAAACTCTAGCAAGTGACTTTATTTTGAGTAAAGAAACTCAATCAGTTGATAAGGAAAACGTAAAAGAAATACCCAAAAAAAAAGAAAGTGTTGTTTCTCATATGGAGATAACAAAAGACTTTGATCCGACCAAGATGGTTAGCACTAATAAAAAATACGGAATGATAGACGAGTGGAAAAGATTTATAGAGACAAAAGAAGGTATAGCTATTACTGAAAAACTCTTAGAGAGATGCTCTCATAAAGTTCAAATTGAATGGTTTAATAAATATGACGGCGCTTTTCTTGTAAAGCACCTGAAGTATATCCATAAGGCATTAGATGAAGGGATAATTAAACCAACAAAAAACAAGGGCAACTTCTCTCAAATCTTTACAAACTATCTAAGAAGAACAAAAGAGGATGAGGAGTCTAGAAATAGACTTAATAGCACACTTAATCATTCAATGTTTTCGCCTAGACAAAGGCTAGAGATACCAAAAAACTATAAATCAAAGGCGTATAATAGAGCTTCATAAAAAAACCCTCGAGCGTTCAGAGATTCCGCTCAAGGGTTTTCAAATTGTCCCAACCAAGGACAACTATGTCTTGAATCCTTATGCATGAATAATTAATCTATTTCAACATCTTTCTTTTATTTTGGTCTTGTGTCATATTCTGATCTCCCAACCAGGAGATATTTATGCAATATATGGAAGTGTTCTACCTACACGGCCGCCCTTACATCAAAGCTTCACATAAACTAAAAAAGTTTAAAGAAGATCCCCGCTATGCCCACTGGCGCATCAATACAGAGGTTTTAGAAAACACCGAGACCTATGCCGTCGTTAAGGCATCAATCATTGACCACAACGGAACAGTCATGGCAACCGGACACTCTCGGGAGGATGTCCATACATCTGAAGTCACACAAACATCATTCCTTGAATGTGCAGAAACATTTGCCGTCGGAAGAGCGCTATCTTTCCTCGGTATGGGGCTTGAAGAAATGGGACCATACGAGATTTGCTCTAAAGAAGAGTATGAAGTGGCAAAAGAAAAGCAAAAAGATACCCGCAAGAAAAAGAAGGCCGAAAAAAAGAAGAAAGAAGAAGAACAAGAAACAATAACAACAAGGCAGGGCACCACTCTGCTTCACCTCGCTAAAGATGCCGGATTGACAGACGATCAAGATCGTTTAGATTTCCTAGAAGAGTTTGGAGTCAAAGACTTTGATCATATAAAGAAAGAAGACTTTGAAAGAGCTAAAACTCTCCTCGAAGGCGAGAAGAAGGAATACCTCGCTTATAAAGAAAAAAGAAAACATAAATTCAAGGAAGATTTAACCGTCACATATGACGAAGAGGACTTCTAATGGGTGCTGGCAAAACGTATTCGCCTGAATTTAAACAACGTGTTGTAAAAATCTTTCTTGAAGAGGGTATGACCTATGCGGCCCTTTCCTCTCGATTTGGAGTTACTGGTTCGACGATTAAGAACTGGGTTAAAGAACACCTAGTTGCTACAGACTCAAGTGACGATAAGAAAGATGCTCGTAAGGTCAAAATGTTTCTTAATGACCTTTCGATGATTTTTAAAAAGCATAATGTGACCCCCGATGAAGCTGAGTACCGTATTGAAGAAAGAAAAGCTTGTTTTGACATTTCTTTTTTTATTTTTGACATCAATACAAATCTATTAACTGGCAAAGAGCTTCAAGACCACTTTCAAAAGCGAATGGCAGGGGTGCGCTCATGAACAAAGAAGGGTTTAAAAAGAAATGCCTTTATGACTTTATGGCAAGGGCAGACAAAAAGAAGTTTGGAAGAGCTAATTTTGGAAGAATAATTGAATACGCTTATCTGACCGGAGGCACTCACTGCCTATACACCCTTCTCGACTCACATAAAAAAGAACCCTTTCAATCAGTTGATGAGTTAATTGGAGAGTTACAAACTTATTTTCTAGATATTGGTAACGATGTTATCAGGCATCACTATAAGAAAATGGCACCTCTTAATCTTGAAGAGATGCTTACATTTATGGAGAAGTAATATGAATGAACAGGTTTGGGGACAACTGGAATTTAAAAAAACTGTCTGTCAAAATTGCTTTGGTATCAAGCAAGTTGATTCCAATATATGCACACACTGCAAAGGGAAAAGTTGGATTGCGATTGACGATGGAGAGTTTAGGGAGAACATGATCAACTATTTAGTTCGGGAAAAAGATACCGGATCGAAGAAGTTTGAAACGGACTGGTCATGAACGAACTTGAGCCAGAGCTTGAGCGCCACTACAAACACGTTATTAAAATGAAAAACATTCACATTGAGTGCTTAGAAGAAGTGAATGATAAGATATGCAGGACTAATAAGATTTTATTCTGGCTTGTTATGATCAACACTGGTCTAGCTCTTGCTATATCACTGTTCAGACTTTTCTATACTTGAAACAAAAAGATTCTTCTTAACTGTACCTAAGAATTCGTCTTCTACCTCCTGACTACAAACAAGACCTAAAGCATAACAGTCAGTCGAGAGATAGAGGGCGGATTCAAATATTCCCTCATAGACCCCGACGGAAAGAGTTGCATAGTACAAAACAAATTCCTTTATTTAGTCAGTCCCTTGTTTAAGAATAAACTAAACAAGGGACAAGCTGTGAAAAATAAAGAGATTGTAAATCATTTTGAGAAACGCATTATTGAAATTAAAAAACACCTCTATCTCAGAGATGAGTATTTTAAAAAAAGGGGAATGGACACAAAGGAGACAAGAGGAGAGTTGGCGCTCATTACTAAAACTCTCCAACTTAACGTCAAACTTTATGAAAAGTTCAAGGCGTGATCATGATAGTGCGCATGAAGTTTGATTGCGAACCTATTTCTACTAATCATATGAACGGAAGAAATCACAAAACAGGACGAACCTTTAAAGCGAGTAAATCCGTTCAGTTTAAACGTGATATTCACGACCAATTAAGACAAAAATACTGGGAACCGGTAAGAGCACTTGTTGAAGGTGGGTACGGGTCTGATTTTGTGGGTCTAAAGAATATGCAAGTGCCGTACGGTTTAGTGGTTGAGTATACCTGGCATTTTCCACACTCTAAAATCCTTAAGAAAGCAAAGAACAAGAAATCCCATAGGCATATCAGAAAGAGAAACTGTGACGTGAACAACTACGATAAGTGGACCACAGACTGTCTATTTGAATTTTTAGATATTGATGACTCTTATATTATTGATATGCATTTAAAGAAAAGACCAACGGAACTTGAAGAGACTTGGTTTGAAGTAGTGATTAAAGTTGAGCTTTTAGAGCAAGATGAGCATTACCGAGATTTTATCCAACCCTTAGAATAAATACGGTCCTAGTCATGGACATCTAGGACCGTATCTTGTCGTGGAGTTTACTAACGTGTGGAAGTGGTCACTCTAGTAAATATCTACATTATCAATGAAGTTTTTAAACTTGTTAAGACGCTCCGCTTGTTTTTTTGAAATTCTTTTGGTGTGACGTATCTGCCAAAGAGTCTTTTGTGTTTGGGCAATAAACACATCAAAATCTTCATCATCTTCCCAACCACTTCTCCAGTCTTTGCGAAGATCACCCAAGAAACCAATAAGCTCCGTTATAAGAGGGATGATTTTAAGTATAGGTCCTATATAGGGTATTGACGTTCCAAAGTTACCAACAATACCAAGGAGTTTTCTTAATAATCCCAGCACGGAACTCATCATCTTTCTCCTTAGCGGTCTGCAAGTTCGTCTTTAAATGCGTCAATAAGCCCAAGGACTCTAGACGCAAGTTCCGAGACTTCTTCCCCCGAAAGATCTTTAATTTCCGAAGGTATCTCTTTAGCTCCTCTAATAACATCCACCATCACCTTTGCTGATTTTAAAAGATCACGGTGCACTACCATGTCTTTAAAGGATACTTTACCATCTTTAAAAACCTTTGCCCCAGCAACGACGATTACTTCCATAAGCTCAATGATATCTAGAAGATTTTCAATACCTCTTTCTTCCATCTTCTTAACCATGACATGCTGTGCCCATAGTTTTGAATCTTCAAGATCTTTTAACTCAACTGCCTCATCTGCTAATACTAGTTCATGCTTCATAATTCCCCCTTAAGCATCAAAATCACGGACAAAATATCCGACTGCGTATGGTACGGTAAATTCTCTTGTGTTGTTCCAATTAAAGTCGTGATTAAAACCCATTTTATGCGCCCATTCGTGCGCTAGGTTACCCGCCACATCGTTAAAGTCGTTATTAGAAAACCAAGAGTAATAGATCCATTGAGATACAGTATTTGAATACGTATAGCCAATCACATTTCCAGCATGCGAATAGTCAACATGCAACGTCATATCAGCTTCATTGTCAGGTGTTGGTTGGAGAGTTTCGGAACCAGTCATAAGCTTGTTATAGATCCCCTTACGACTAAGCCCATTAGACATCTTAAAGTTATTCACTTTTTGCCAATAGGTCTTATAGCGGAACCATTTCCATTTGCGGTAGCTGTACCAGTAGTTATACGACATGCACCAATTATAAAACTCTTCTGAGCTTAGGGCGTCTGCCATATGATTAACCGCCATTTCCACCTTTTTTTCGTCTTTTCTTGAAAGATCCGCTTGTAAATCAAGACGAACGGAGAATTTTGCAAACTCATCCCGTTCAACATCAATAATCATACTCCCCCCTAAAGCAAATACTCATCCCAATCAGAATCCGGTCTTACCTGCAAATGGGCATGGGTATAGGCAAATTTATTGTCTGACTCCGGTGCATTGTAGTTCTTATGCACCACTATGACACGCTGTCTGTGGTCTTTAGCGGATATGGCACCAATTTGATAAAAGGGATTAGGTGCGTCATTGAGTTCTTTACTATGGGTTAAATGATTAAGCTGGTCAATAAGCTCTTGAACGTCGTTATAAGTCCATCCATGGACCGAGCGGAGACTAAGATCCGCTGCCCGTCCTTGGACATGCGTTAATGAGGAGGAATTGTATCTTTCGTTTTGTGCATAGGTTCTGACGACAGAGGTAAGTACGGGTCTAATTCCCCTTTCAAGGCAAAATTTACCAACAAAACCGATAACCATAAGCAAATGAGGATGAATGTATGCCAAATCAACGTCTTCATGGCGCTCTTTGAAATTTAAAAACTGTTTCACTTTATAATTCTTCATTAAATTAGACCCTTTCAAATATTAGGGCCTAAAAAAAATGAATTGTAAAAGAACAAAAACCCCTTTAAGTTTTCTTGAACACGAAGTCCCTTTCTGTTCATAGAAAAAAGACAAGTGTCCGAGAATTGTTACCTTTGCGGTTCTCGGTCACTTTTTTTTAGTTCCACCGCTTTTTTTCTTCTTCTTTTTACCGTATGGCATCAAACTCTCCTTATCTGCCTAGATGCTTTTGTTGGTGATACTCGTTAAGCCTCTTTTCCAACTCATTCATTCTCTCATAAACACGAATAAAGCGCTCATCCACTTGCCTTGAGAACTCAACCTGATCCGTCCTACGCCATCTATCCTGCATACTATGCTCAAGTGCGACCATCTTCTCTTTCATGTCTTCTAAAGCGTTTGAAATGTAATGAAGTTGCGTTTTAAAGACTTCGTTATTCTTGTCACTGGTATAGACCATGGCGACTGTTCCGATAAGAAAAGAAACAAGGAGAGTCGTTAAGACTCCCCCTATATGCTTCTCAAGGTAGTTCACCCTAGACATAACTAAACCCCTCCCAGCTAATTGCTGATCTTAGTAATAGCTATGTGATGAAACAATGCGTTTGCTTGCAAGGTCACCCCAGCATTTGACCTCAGGCTGAGCCTCTCACCCTTTAAGAGACGAACCGCCCCACTAAAAGGTGTGTTTTGTGAACCTCGACCAATACCAATAACCTTATCCTGAGAACCGTCGATATATGTTTCGATATTGTTTGAAAAGTTGGTTGATGTTCGAACCATTCCTTCAAGTTCAACAATCTGATCTGCAAAGGCAGTATATCCTGACCCGTCCCAAGCGCCATGGGTATCGTAGTCTTCAGTTGAAAAATCAATGTCTGTGGTATTTGCTGTTAAGACAGTCGCACCATTGTTTCTTGCAGAAGCATTATAAGACTCGGCACCTAGGAGAGTTTCGGGCGTAGAAATCTTAAAGATGGTTAACCTATGATCAATTTGGTCCGAAGCGTTTTGGTAAGAGGTACTTGAGTTGATTCGAATCGATCCAACTTCACCAGCAAGGGCATAAATTCCGATAACACCTGCAGCATTTGAAGCGGCCGATCCATAACCTGTATGCATACGCCCATAAGTACTCCCGTCTTTGTAAAACAAAATAGAAGTAGACGTACCAGTTGTTCTTGTCGTGGCGATGGCAATATAAACTCCATCCTCTGGAAAGGTGTATTGACTTCCATCCCATGAGTTTGTGGTATCAACTTCAGTGACTGTGTATTGAAGATCAGTAACACTTGCCGTGATAGATCCAGATCCGGGGTTAGAGTGAGCAATAAGGGCAACCTGACGATTAGTAAAGGCCGAACTCATAACTGCATTAGATGACCAACCTAGAATCGGAACATTTACATACATATAGATTCTATCGCCTGAAGCAATGGAAAATGGTGCGGTGTTTGAGACGAACTGAATACGACCAGAACTGGAAGCACTTGCTGCGCCTAGTCCAATAGAAGTGGTGGTTTGATAGCGGGCAAGCATTGGACCAAAGTCTGCAGCACCGGAATCAAGCATTGAACCGTAACCAAGTGAAGAGTTGTCAGTGTCGGTTGTCATTAACACACCGGTATCAATTACCTCGCCATTTGGAGTATTAACGGCAAATGTCGCTGCGTTGGGAGCACCCGAGAACTCGATATAGATATGCATCTCAAGGTTTGATCCAACTCTCCGATAGTATCCATCGTATGTAGTGTTGGTCGTGAATGTGCCCGTAGGAGTAAAATTCTCCCAGGAGGTTTGAACTGCGCCTTTTTGAATGACTCTTGGTCCAAGCTCCATAATCATATTGAGATCATAAGCACTGGCATTGGTTGAAGCGACATGAACACAAAAACGATAGTCAGTGTCAGAGGCATCAGTTTGAAACTCAGAGTTAAAATAACTCTCCAAAGTTCTGGCATCTAGCTCAACCGGATTAAGTGGAATGACGTTAAAGTCAGCAACAAAAGAGTCACTTGATGAAACAACATAGAAACGAATATCACCCGTGGCATAGTTTGCGCTTGCTATATAGTTAAGAACAAATCTTAAGATTGCTGCTTTATCCCCACGCCTAAGAGTAAAAGGATAGTAGTAACCTTCCCCCTGCTCATTTGATGCAGCTTTAGCAAAATCCATATCCGTCGTTCCACGAAGAGGACTTGTTGTATTGGAAGTTAACGTAAAGTTTCCTGAGGCGGTTCCTCCGAAGTCATCCGGAGCATCCCCTGCTGTAGTGTTGGCATAAGAGACCCAGCTGGCAATTGTGACCCCATCACCTTCTTCAATGTAGTTAAAGACACCAGCGCCCCCGCCTGAACCGGATCCACCGACAACCATCCATCGTGCTTCTGTGGCGTCATAGCGAAGGAGAAGAGAAGCTTCATCTTCTAGGGTGAGATTTGATCCTGTACCCGTAAGAACTCTGTTTGCTGCTGTTCCACCTGTGTCGTTGTTAATCGTAACTTGCCCACCTGTAGCGTTCACGAGCTTGAGAAACTGCTCTGAGACTCCAGCAGGAATCATATCAACTGATGACAAAGATCCGTCTGTGAGCCTTACTGTGGAGGTAGCAGGGAGAGTTAATGTGACATTAGAACCGGTAGCGGTATCGTTTGCAGAAGCTCCTTTATAAAAGCCATCGGTTTTAACCGACACACCAGCGTGAACAGACTTTTCTACTCCAATTCCGCCCTCAGTAACAAAGGTCCCTGTGTCTTTATCTGTCGCTTCAGTAGTGGCACTTGAAACAATCTGAGCTGAGTGAGTTTTAATCCCACTGACGGTCTGTGCCGTTCCAACTGTCATCACCTCTGACTCAGAACCGGCATCTCCCATAATAAAGCGAGAGGCAGCAGTTGAGCTATAAGTGATCCGAGCATTGGTGGCATCAGACATTTGAACTTCAAAACCTGATAGTCCATCTGCTGCAGCTTGGTTTCCATTCTCATTAACATAGAGATAAAGAAACGCCCCGTTCATTTCGGTAGTCCATGCACCGTTTAAGTACACTCTCACCACATGATCGGTTGAGTTATAATAAGAGCCACCATTAGCTGCTGCCCCTACCGCTGCTTCATAAGCGGCATCATTAGCATAAGTGGCGTAGGATGTTGTTTGTAAAAAGGTCGTGGTTGGTGCCTCAACCGATTCGCCTTCAGCAAATTGGAGCACCCGTGTTTGACCGGCCATATAATTCCCCCCTCAATTGTTTTTAATATTTTATCCAACTCTCCTGAGTGTGTCAGAGATTATAAAGATCCGTTGCCAGTATCCGTGTCTCTCTGTTTTGCTTTTGGATTTCTATTATTTTGACATCATTTGATGTGCTTCCACCAGGGATGTCATTCGTCTCAAGGATAAATTCGTCCCCAATTTCAGAATCAAAGTTAATTCCCTTGGTTGTCAGGGTATGGAGGATGGATCTTTCGGATTTAATATTGATATGGTCTGTTATTTTAGAGACAAAACTCTCCAGTACATGCCGAAACCTTACGGTGTTATCTATTCCGTGAAGGTATCGTGATTTGTTTGATGAGGCGGTTTGTGAGGACACCCCCACAAACTCTGAAGAATTGTAATGAGGATTGAAAGCAACAAGTTGAGTCGCAATATCCTTATAATCCACACCATAAGAGTGAGTATTTTCAACAATCTCGGTATTAGATATCGTTTCAGTGGGTGTAAAGCTTGCAAACAGCTCATAAACAAATTCAAAAGAGTCGTTTTGATAGATGTAACCCAGCGTTGACGAAAGAATCCGTTCTATCGACTTAAAGTAACTATTAAAGTCTAGCTCATCAAAAGTTGGAATAGAAAAAGCGGCATTTACCGCCAAACTTGACTTGGCAGTGGTAAAGCTTGCTGCATTAGCACTTAGGCCCGTAGCTTCAATGATCTCTTTAAGCACATCCGCTTGATTCTGGTTTGATTCCTCTGGCTTAATCTTAAAAAAGACCCCAAAAGTTGCTGGATCTAGGGTAGGCATGGACAGAGTCGCTTCAAAGTTATTGGTAAAGGTCACTTCAATAAGCTTATGCCCTGTGGCAGTAAGGTTTGTCTCTGTGGCGGTGTAGTCTCTGCCGTATAGCGGGTAGTAATAGTTATTCTGCAGGTCTCTTATGACTAAAGATGGGCATACATTGGAATTGATTGTATCAGTCGCCACAATTGATGCGTTTTTTGTAACGTAGACATAATGATTTGTTCGATCCACGTATAGTACTCGGGAATAGTAAGTCCCAGAGCCAGTGATGACAAAAGTATCCCCAATATGAATCTTTGGTGAGACAACCGAAGTGGTATCCAAACGAGTGAAGTTAGCGTCAGTATTATCCACACTAGTAGGTGAGAAAGAAAAATCAGTGGTTCCATAAGTCCCCACTCTTCCACAAGCAAACTCTCTATTATTAGAAGTCGTTAAGTTTGTGGTGTAGTTTGTACACACCGCCTCATCCATTAGCTCAGGATTAAGTGCTTGAGCGTCAGGGAGGTTGGTGACTGTCTCTGGAATTGTATCGTACCTTGTCACAGAACCAAAATAATAGCGAATAGGTTGATTTTGATAGTTGGACTGAATATTGGTGAAGTTGTCATTGGTATAATAAATAACGTCATCACCCATAGTTGCCAGAGTTGAAAGGACATCGATGTCATCCTTAATGGAAAAGATCACCGATGTTCTTCTAACACTTAGAGCTGAGATTCTTCCCCTAAAGGTCACCTTAAAGTTTTCAATCTCATCAAGAAAATGCCACACCTCAATAGATGAATTATAAAAGGAATCTTCTGGTGTGAGATATTGGTTAAACTCTCCGTTGTCATTGGTAATAGTCATATTACTTGATGAAATCGACAAGATTCCGGCAAAGATGTTCTTCACTGACTGAGTGACTTGGGGTGAGCTTTGTATTCTCGGTAACCATTCTCTTAAATCCACCGTAGGACTTGTTGGATCCTTACCAACGACCCGGAACCGTTCAATCGTATAATAGAGGTTATAGGTTGCGACAATAGCATTTGAGCTAGAAGGAGCAGCATTTAAGTTCACCGTGAGTAGATTGGTGGTTTCGTTAAAACTAAACTCTCCCGACGAAGGTGTGCCTGAGACTTTAGTAAGCTCCGTTCCTTGTTCAAATACTGATTCCAGGTCGTATGGAAAGGTCATGGTGTAGGTAGTTCCGGACACTATGGCGAGTGCTGCATTTACATAGCGCCTTGGAACCACCTTCACCAAGATGAATTTTTGTGTTGTCTGGTCTGTCTTTTTGGTTGAATAATTATTTGCCATCAAGTTTGCCTTAATTGAAGGGTAAATACTTGCATTTGTATCGGCTTTTCAAAGAACTCGTCATTCTCATTGAGAGAATAAATACTATCTGGGTGATCATACAAGACAGAGATATAACTGGCATCCGTTTGAGGGTCGTTATTAGCTACGGTTATTGTAGGATAGTACTTAAAGTTCTTGTTTCTCCATCGTGGTGTTGAGAAATCAAAGCGAAAGTACCCTAGAAAGTTATTCTTTAAGGGGTCACTTGTGTCAAAAGTCACATCTGATAAATTAAAGACATCTGAAGTCATATAGGTATTTTGAAGATCAGAGTCAGTGTAGATCTTCATCGTCAGTGTTTCAGACCCATTAAGGACCGTAAAATCTCGGATAAAAACAAAGACCCTAATCTTAGAAAGTATCCCGTTTTCAGCGGGTTGAAGACTCCCAAGTCTTACCTCTTCCCCTGGGTCAAAGCTCTTAGCATATTTAAGATCAGCAAATTGAAAGATAGACATTACAAGACCTCTCTAAGTTGAAGGGTCATATTAAAATATTGATGGCGCACATGGCGAAACTCTGGTTCTCGGTCGAAGATTACATACTTTGTAAAATCCCCTAATTCATCAGAAATACATAAAGCAGGATCAAGGGAGACAAACAAAGGTGTATGAGTGCCAAAATCGTAAAACAATTGTTCCAAAGTATCCCGCTCACCCTTTGTAAGAAGCGCAATACCTGCTGAAGTAAACTCGGAGTACTTGGTTTTACGATCAAAGTAGATTTGTCCTTGTTCACTGGTGGTTCTTAGACTTGGATCCACGATTCTTTTTCTAAAGCCGTTTTGAATATTAGTACCAGTTAATGTGGTGTAATCGCCTAGATAAATATAACTAAACTCAAACCCCTCTGGTCCACCCGTATTAGTCTTGTCTTCAAAATAGAATCTCCAAAACCGATAACCCGTATCAGCAATGTCATCAAAGAATCTAAAAAGTCCCTGATCTTGGCGGGTCAAGGTCACATCTAAAGGAGGACTAGTAAAGTCTGATAAGTTGTTTGCTTGAATCTTAATCGTGGCATCAACGGAGAGGGTGAATTCCTCCCCTAGAGGAGAAATCACACCAAAGAATTCTACAGGAGCATTATATCCAAGATCCCATTGAACAAATTCATACATATGGTTGCGGGGTTCATCTGCAATCCTCTCAGTAGAAATCACCTCATCCGTTGTCAGGACAAACCCGAGATCCGCCCAAAGAGCTTCCGTTTGTTGAGAGAATCGAAGAGTATGTCCTGAAGCGTGTGCGAACCGAAAAGAAAACTCTCCGGCCGTATTGTTATAGTCAAATGTCCAACCTGAAGAGACAGTGTTAAGCTGAGTCTGGATCTCAGTCGCCAAAGTGGTGGGGTTATATTCCCCTGCAGTAATAGTAACCGTCTTATCCGATCCATCGTTGATATACAAAAGGTCATTGGAATCAAGGGTTATAAGAAAGTATCCATCAGGTCTCCAGACTTTTGATCGAAATTTATTATTAATGTTTGAGACGGGAAAGGCGGAGAGTTGACTAGACTTCATAATCGAAGCGGTGGTTAACTCTCCTAGGTTATTATCCATGAACCGTATTCGGTTGTTTGTGGTCGTTGTCATTAGGCGATCCTCTGATTAGTTCGAGATAGCTCAAGTAGTATATTAGCAAAGGTGCTTTCGTTAAGTTCAACACTTGCATTAACTTGTTGTCCACCTCGAAGAAGATCCGCTATTTCTGTAAGGAGTGAGATCTTTGCCGTTTCATCAGGTCCTGATTGATTGTTTTGTGAATCTAAGAAGCTTTCAAGCTTAGGAGTTAAGTCATCTCTTACAACGAACTCTCTTGAAGTTAATCGAGCAGGAAAAGTATCGTTGGGAAAACCATCAGGGACAATACCACCAGTAGCAAACCCGAAAGCATCGCCAATTCCACCGACAATTCCCCCGACTGCGCCTGTAACGCCACCAATAATTCCACCGCCTGAACCTCCTCCTAAAAAGTCACCCACGATTGGGATAGATTTGATCAATTCCTCAACAAACGATCCTGCACCCGAGATTATTTCAGAAATGAAACGTGATCCTGCACTAATGACTGAGTCAAAAAGAACTCTCCCTGCCTGGGCAAAAATATTAGGAAGATTACTGAAGAAATTTCGGATGATGTTGAATGGCTCCAATATGAACTTAACTAATTGAGGTCCGACATTTGCGAAGATGTTAATAAGTGCTTGTGGTAATGTCTTCGCAAGTTCAAACGGCACTTGAAATGCCAAAGCTTTTGCCAGAGCGATTGCCACACGTGGTGTAGCTTTCACTAATGCAATAATTATCTCATCCGACTTCTCAGCTAATCTTTCAATTATAATAGGCGCTTGTTCTGCTAGTGCCTCTATAAAAACTGGCAAACCTGTCAGCACGTTTTCCACGATCACAGGGATGGCATCCGCAAAAGCTTTTACCTGCTCACGTATCGCATCCGGTCCTTGTGCAAAAAGATTAATTAAAGGATTAAGTGCTTGTCCAAGTCCTGGTGCAATAGCATCAAGACCTAATGTGGCAAAGTCTAAAACAACCGCTTGAGCACCTTGGGCACCACCGGCAAAGGCATTGGCAAAACCTATTCCTATAGCTGCAGTGGATGCTTGGGAGAGTTGTCGTCTTAATCCGTCTATTTCTTGTTGTTTTATTGCTCTAAGCTCAGGACTAATCGTAAGATTGTCGTCAAGTTGCTTTTGAAGGTTTTCAATAGCTCTAGTTTGCTCAGTCTCAGATCCAAATATGTTTCTTAAAGAGTCTCTAAGGTTTGCCCCACTAAAGACCTTATCAATACTCGCTTCAACCTGATCAAACTGTCTTTGAAACTCTTGGATAAATCTGGTGTTGTCTTTAATAACTGAAGTGTTTCTTTTCTTATTAAGGGCGACCGCTTTACTATTAAAATCCTCAAGAATCTTCTCTTCTAATGCCTTAGCTTTCTTGAGTGTCTCGCCTTCTCCCTTAAGACCCCCTTCAATAAGCTTGAGGCGCTCATCACGGGTTCTTTTGAGTTGATCTAATTGAGATACACCTACATTTTGAAGCTTCTTCTCAAGGTCCTGAATGCCCTTAGTGTTAAACTTAGAAAATGCCTCATCAATCTTTTTCTTATTCTTATCTACTTGATCAGCGGCACTATTGGTTGTCTTGGCAACCGTATCTGAGAATTTAAAAAAGTTATCGTTTGCGCCATCTAGTGACTGGCTAAGTAGATTAAGTCTATCTCTTGCAACGAGGATTCTATTAACCTGTGCATCGTCAAAGATTCCAAATGGATTACTTTGAACAAAACCTGCCACCACATCCGTAAGCTTAATAAAGCCCTGAATGACTTTTCCAATAGCTCGTCCAGCTAAGGCAACAAGAACATCACCAAGACCTTTAAAGGCATCTGTGGTGTCTCCTAGTATTGGAGTTAACGCTGTGGCAAGAACTTCTGAAATCACTCCAAAGATTGTTGAAATAATCTTTGTCTCTTCTTCTATAAGCTGGAAGATTTTAAAGATTCCAAATAAAGCAGAACCTAATAGGGCAAAACCTGCAACAACCGCTCCGACAATGGTAGTCAGTGTCCCAAGGGTCACACCTAGTGGAATAAGAGCAGCATTAACCGCCACAATAGCAATCTTAAGCTTTACAAAAGCAATTGACGCTGTGGCAATGGCAAGAACGGTTCCGGATATTGCTGCACCAAGGGCAAGAAAGCCCGCAACAAAGGCAGAAAGGACTTCTGACTCTCTAATGACATTAAGAATATTAGTCAGGACGATAATAACTTGCTTAGCTGTAGGAAGAAAGAATTGACCAATCTTGTCACCAAGAAGTGCAAAAACATCACCTAGTGTTGAAAGAGCACCGTTAAATGTTTTGGAGAGTTTAATAAGACCCTCAAAAGCAAAGCCACCTTCTTCAGATAATGAGGCAAATGCTTTTTCAAAGGTGGCAAAGTCAACAACCCCCTTGGTTACTAGATCTTTAACTGCTGTCTCAGCGACTCCTAGGGTCTTAGCAATGGCGGGACCGATAGGGATGGCACGTTCTTGGAACTGCAAGAGTCGTTCACCAGTAAGCTTACCAGCAGCAGCGACTTGTCCAAAAATAAGAGAGATTTCATCGATAGACTTACCAGAAGCGGCAGCGACGTTACCGATTTCAGTAAGTTTTGTGTTGAGTTCATCTACTTCAAAGCCAAAGCCTAGAAGTTGTTTTCCGGCATTGGCAATTGAGGCAAATTGAAACGGTGTTCCTGCTGAGAAATCTTGAAGTTCTTTTAACGCACCATTAGCAACTTCAACATTACCCGTGAGTACTTCAAATTGGACCCCGATATCTTCAAACTTCGCTGCTTGGGCAATGGCACCACCAATTGCTGCACCAAAACCAGCAAAGGCAATACCCGCTTTAATAGCAGCGCCTTCTGCGAAGTTGAGGAAGTCTTCGTTTTCTTGATTTAAGCGTTCATATTCTTTTGTGGCATCCGATACGGCACTTGAGAATCGTTTAGCTGCAGCAGTACCCTTAACAAACGCAGAATTGATGTTTGCTTCTATGGCACCCGTTGCTTTTTTGATTGCTCTTAAGGCCTTATCGCTAAGTATATTAAGTTCTATCCCGATTCCGGCCATAGCGATTCCTTACTTTTTGGACTTAGACTTTTGTTTGTAAAACTTGTTTATTTCATCATTGATAATAGCATAGGCCTTTGCGGATATTGAATCGAGATCTTGATAGTCGTGGCGATAACCTAATTCAGCGAGGTTTTTCATCAGGAAAAACTCATCAACAAAGAAAGTGAGTTCATTGTCCCCGTGAAAACCTCGTATTCGAAGATTTGCAGTTCTTCTAAGCTTCGCCTCTTCTACTTTCCCAAGTTTCCCGCATTCATAACGGCACTTGATGCGTCAATGATGAGAGTCTCAAGTTCTGCTATCTTCTCCATTTGTGCATAAGACTTCACGTGAATCTCTTTTTTAGGAATCTTAATATCGACTTCTTTAAAAAAAGGTTCTGTGACACTTAATAGGTTGATCACCATGTCAAGCTTGGAGGTCATGTCTTTAAGCACGACATTGCCCTTTGAATCCATTTGTAGCTTACAGTCACGTGCCATCATGAGCTTTTCACGCTGTGTTGGCGTCTTAAGAATGAGCTTCCCCTCAATTCCCTCATAACCACTTAAATCAAACTTAAATGAATCAAAGTTCATGCCATTGTCTCCCTGGAAAAAAAGGGTCCGAAGACCCTATCATTTATAGTTCGTTAACGAACAACTCTTCTTCACCATTTGGTGTGTAAGTTGAAAGAGTCATTTGAAGTTCTAGAACTCCGTCTGTATCGACAACTTCGTACGAAGTAATGGTTGTAAATGGGGCATAAATGTTTTTTACAGTCCCCGCGGTCCAGTTGCCTCCAGACTTTTCACCATTGTTGTACATAAATTGGACATTGGCGTTTGTTCTAAACTTGAAGAACTTATCAGCATCGTACTGAGTAAGTCGAGCTGTCACATCAAAAGTCGTTGCTCTTGCTGTAATAAGTGTTCCCTCTCGTCCTGAAGTGGCACAAAGAGAAAGAAGGTTTGACACAGTGTTGGTACCGTTCATTGTGACGTTTGAAGCGTTGAAACAAACATAGTCGTCAAAGTCTCCAAAAGTCACTTCGTTTGCTTTCCCAACGTTTGGATCAGTTGAGTCATAAGAAGGTGTTTGAGGAGCAGTGATGTCGATCACATTGTCTGCTTCATATGAAGTAGCACCTGTGTCATCAGCAGCAATATCAAATCCGAG
>Ga0180438_10001842_pt1 | contig 36465 bp, 27 predicted proteins | sample SS_ome_12_FD_132455 | JGI IMG/M metagenome (GOLD analysis project Ga0180438, IMG submission 132455) | Hypersaline lake sediment archaeal communities from the Salton Sea, California, USA - SS_3_D_2 metaG | ecosystem: Environmental > Aquatic > Non-marine Saline and Alkaline > Hypersaline >... | reverse complement strand
TCATCCAGTTACGCAATGAGGTCCTTGGTGAAAATGCCAAAATCAATGAAGACACCGTCACTCGCAAACGAAGAAGCGTATATCGCGCCGCCTAATTTTACAGGAATCTTTGCACTTGACCCCTTCATCAGATTGTCGGGTAGCTCCGCCGTCTTCGACGGCATCGCCCTGCAGGCCCGAAGGGCAACCCGACCTACAGGGTAAATTCCCCCTCCCCTCAGTCCTCTCCCCCAGGGGAGAGGAAGAACCCATCCCCTCGCCCGCGCCTTCGGCAGATTGTCCGGTAGCTCCGCCGCCTTGGGGATGAGCCGTACGGTTCACGCCGCCAGGAGGATCGTCCAAGGGAGTGCTCACAGTGGTGTCTGTCGACCGGGCACTCGGGGGCGAAGGTTGAGCCACGGGATCAGAGGCGACATGAATTCCCGCCTCTATGTGTGAAGAGGCGCCTTCCGGGGAATCATAGGGCAGGGCATTCAGCCCTGCCGCTGACGCGGGATTCTGTTGGCCAGGGGGTGGGGTCGGGGGGAGGAGGTCGTCGTCCCAGATGATGGCGGAAGAGCCGTTGGATGCCTTGACCATGGTGAAGCCCATTCCGGCGAGAAGCTTGCCCATACGGCGGGTGGTGAGGCGTGCTTGCTCGGACCTGCTGCCGTTGAAAGCCTCAGTGATGGTCTTGACCGGAAGGATGGCGTTCTTGACACAATCTCTCAGGGGCAAGATGGCGGAATGAATTTGACGTTGAAGCGGCGTGAACTCGGGATGAGACCCGGGCGGGCCTTCTGCCTTTATCTCCTCTATCATCTGCCAGAAGATCTGCTCGGCCTCGGATTTCTTGGCCACCTTCTCCCTCAGTTGGATGGCTCTGAGGGCATCGCCGACTTTGACCTTACAGGAGTTCTCGGCCAAGGCCTCGATGATCTTCTCGACGAGTGTGTCCAGGAGCTTGAGTTGGACGGAGTCGTGGGTGGCACATCGAGTTTGTCGGGTAGCTCTCCCGCCAAAGGCGGGATCGCCCTGCAGGCCTGAAGGGCAACCCGACCTACAGAGGCCGGAGCCTTGTGTTGGGTGAGTTGCAGGGTATGTATCAGTTGGATGGTTCATATTGAACCTCTCTTGTGCGAATTCGGGAGAGCATTCAATTGGCTGCCTGGCTCGTTAGGGGGAGCGGACTCGACGTTGGCAAATCCCCCTGTCTCCTCTTTGAAAAAGGGGGAGAAACGAGCGAGAGACAAAAGATGCTCTCCACTTACGCTCGGGTGATCTCTTTCACCACAGAAGTTGTGGCGTTTTTGCTCCTTGTGGAAAGAAGGACGGCAGGTTGAGGGAAAGGGATCAGGTGCACAGGGGACCGGATCTACCTGCTAACCTACACACTTTATTTGCCAACCCAGGTTTTGAAGTTGGGCAAGCTTGCCCTCGTCCAAATCACCGTGTTCGTTTTCGAAAATAGACCGCTTCATTGCTAGACACAGAAGGTGGGAAGGCCGAGTCATGGCCACGTAATGGATCTTAAGGCGCGTCTTCTGTCGCCCACCGTTTTTGGGGGCCCCGGGATTTGTGCCATCTAACCAAGGCAGCAACGACTTGAGGTTATGCTGATGCCAAAATGTCTCCAGCACCAATGTTGCAGTGTGGGTTTGTCCCTTTGCTGAATGTATTGATCCAACACGGATTTGAACCTGTCTGCCATCTTTGGTAAAACAATAAACATTAGCACAGCTCTTTCGCAGCGGCGATTCAGACTTGGCTTCTTCTGGCGGGTCCTTCCATTTCAGGAATTCTTCGACATCAAACCCAGACAAAGCGGTGCCGGAGATGGTTTCAGCGATCTTCCGAACAACACCACACCAGCGGTTCTCCCAAGTCTGTTTGGTGGGGAGCTTCCTTCGAGCGCCAAGTCTGGAAACCATGATCGCATAGCAGCTCAGTACATCGGTTTTGGTTTCCAATAGCTCCCGGACATATCGATGGCAGTGCCTACGGTTGAAATTGATTCCAGCACTTTTAGGCATTCCAGCGAGCCGAATGATGCCCTGTGCAATCTTTTCTACAAGCGGGAAACTCTCTCCAATGATATCTGCCTTCCCGGCACCTGCCCAAATATATTGAATTAAAGTCTGAGGCCTTGGATCCCGATCCGAGATTTCCGAATCGTAGTTCGGCCAGTAATGCCTAACATGGCGTGGCTTGTGGTCATTACGTTTATCTTTGTGGACCTGCCCGAGAGCTGTGAACGTTCCTTTACGCAACTCCTGTTCGGAAAAGGTTTCAAGAAGCAATTCACCATAAGAGGTCAGCACTTTTTCCGCTTCATCATCCCTAAAAAGGAACAGGGTGTGTTGTGCGTGCGCCGTGCCGGAGGCAAGGGGGGTTCTGGGACCTTGTCCTATCAGACAGCACCGATAGGGAATGAGACCGAGGCTATCAGCCAATTTGGCAATGTTCTGCCCGAATCGATGACTGTTAGGTATGTCCATCTTCATTGCATCGCTTGGAAACGGATCGGTGTCTGCTTCCTTCGCTTCTACAAAATCAAAAATCGCCTGGTTCGGGTCGCCAAGTCTCTGGCGGATGACAGGGCCCTCTCCTTTGATGAAGATGTGATACAGGATGGCAGATTGATCTTCGCTGTTGTCCTGTGCTTCATCGATAAATAAAAGAGGGAAGCGATCGCGGATGACATGGATGGCGCCGGGTACATGCTGTATCAGGTCATTTGCCCACACAAACATTTCATCATAGCAGAAGTACCCGTCCTTTGTGGACTGTTTACAAACAGAGACAATTTCTCTATTCGTAGGAGAATTCGTACCGAGAAGCCCCCTCCCCCAACGTAGTTCGCCTACAGAAAAATCAGGCGCTTTGATGGACAAGATAGAAGGGTCATAGTGATTCCTTTCAAGACCACCACGGATTTCAGGGGACAGGGCCATCCAGCGCCTTCTTTGACAGATATCTGTGTCGATCATGTTCATCGGATAACACTTGGAGCGCAGCCATGGTTTAGAAAGAAATTCATTTACGAAACCATGGATGGTTCCAATGAAATGTGGATAAGAAAGAAGGCGCCGCCCGACGGCCGTGTTGCCGAGGCGGGTTTCTATCTCGTTCCGGGCTACGTTGGTGTGTGAAAGGACGCAGATGCCGCGAGTATGATGTGGCCACTTGTCCGCTAAAATGGCTAGCTTTGCGACCAAAAGAGTTGTCTTGCCACTGCCTGGACAAGAGACGATGTCAATGGACTCTTGACACTTAAGTGCATCTTGCCGCGGGTCTTTCCCGTTCTTACCGTGGAATGCATCTTCAGGGAGTCCAAGAACCCGGGTGGCTCGGTGTATTTCCTCATCCGTGATATCGGGAAACGCGAAAGAACCCTGTTCATTCATTGACTGAGCCTTAGCCATTCTGTTCAGGAACCGGGGCGTCCGGTGGCGCATTCTGGGAGGTTGAAGTGCTTGTCACATGGTTGATAGCATCAATAAGATACTTAGGAAGACTCTTCTGCAAATCGGGGGACGTGAGTTTCCCCTGCTGGTACCTGGCGTCCAATCGCTCCGCAAGATATTGGGCGGCGATGGCTTTGGAGACACCTTCCTTGGCGAATTTCGCATAGATTTGTGAGGCAAGAACTTCCTCTCTTGTGCAATCGTCCTTCGCGGCGGCTTTTTCTTCTAAAGTAGAAAAACACATAGCTGCATCTTTCTCTGCTTCGTCTTTTGTTTTCCTCCTAGAATTGATGCTATCGTCTTCATCAGCGAGACAAGCACACACAAAAACATCCTTGGCCAGAGTCACGGAGAAGTTGCCATTCTTGTCTTTGGGGCCGAGCGCTAAATCATATTCAAATGTCCACTCGTCAGAAACGAAAGTTTTTACGCATTGACCAGTTGCTTTCGCCTCCTTGTCCGTACGGCGTGTGGTGAGCGGGTCTTCATCATCGAAATCCTTCTTAGCTCGCCAACGGCGATGACTGCGATTAGGCCAGTCGTCGCCTTCTTTGACCTTACCGATAATCGCGGGTGCGCAATTCGGCATAACATCCATGTCAGTGATACAGGCGACCGGGATGTCAAGCTGTTCATGGTTATTGGTGTCGTTACGTTGAAATATGCGGGCATAGCGGTGTAGACCCAAGCCACCAACATTCACAATGGACACACCACGTTCCGTGAAGTCACGATCAAGGATCTTTGCCAGAGTGGGCAGAAGGATATTCTCGGCATCCCCTTCGACAATCATTATCCCCTTTGCGAAGAACAGGTTAGCTTTGGTCACGTCGAGAAAGCGTTGAAGAAAGCGGTAGTCGGATTTGGCTAATTTCGTACGGCCCTCAGCCATCGAAAACGCGCGCCCTTTGCGAATCATTACGATATTATCTAATTCGATAGCTGAGGCGAGATTTGGGCTGTGTGTTGTCACGATGATCTGCATACCCTTCTTTTTTGCCTGCTCTTGCATGAATTTCATCACCCTTAACTGCCGCTGGGCGTGAAGGTGTACCTCGGGTTCCTCGATTAGCAGCATATTATTGCCTTCATTTTCCTGAGATAGAAGCAGAAGTTCACAAGCCATGAAGAGAAGATTGTTTGATCCCAAGCCAACATTTCCTTCGCCGTCCAGGCGCAGATCCAGTTTCTGCAACAATTCACGCACACGGGCATCGGGGCGGGATGGGGCTCCACCGACCTTAATCTTGCTCTTAAGCGTATCTCCGTGTAGCGATAGCTCTTCAAGATTGTCGTCGATCTGATCACGCGTGCCCGTGACCCCCGGCTGTTTCTCAAGTAGATCATTTACCAGATTGCTAATACCAAGCATGCTGAGTTTCTGCTCTTTGAGTAGTTTTTCGTCATCGCATTTATCCTCTCCTTTCCTGATCTTGTCTGAGTGACGAAGGATCTGTGCGAGACGAGATCGTCGGCCCGCTGATAGGGCTTGGTCAGCGTCCCGCAGGGGCCGCAGATATGTGACTCGTAGCAGGTCGCGGGCTTCGGGTGCTATCGTGGGCCCGTTTCCGTCTTTGCCACAGCGAACTTCGGGTCGTCTATATGGCCGACCGTTGAATGTCTCTCCCGTATCTTTAAGTGTCCAGTTGATGCAAAGAGTTGGCTCGTCCTCTGCCTTTTCGCCGTACGTCAAGTATTCGACGAAGGCTCTCTTCTCGCGTGCACTGAGCTCTTCGAACTTGCAGACGATCTTGATTTCAAGGAAGGAATCTGCGTCCTTGCGAAAGTCACTGTCTTGGACCCAATAGCGTTCCTGGTCCGTGGTGCCGAAGACGAAACGCAGTGCGTCGATGACGGCTGTCTTCCCTGCTTCGTTTTCACCCACTAATGCGGTGAGCCCTTGTCTTAGGGGAAGCTCAAAGAGATTATCTCCCTCGCCGAAACATCGGAAATTGTGAATGGTGATCTTGGAGAGATACATTTTGTGTCCTTGTCCCGTGTGAGGGTGCTAGAGAGTGTTAGTGGCAGGAGAGCACCTGAGCTACCAGGTGTTGCCATAACCACGGTTGCGCCAACGGTGGCGGTTTGCGCGCACGAGAACGGCCCTTGGAGACCAAGGTCCGATCCGCGATCCCAGAGTTGTCTCCTGCATATATAACCTCTGTTAACAACGGATATTATAGCTTGAAGACGTGCAGAAGTCAAGGAGAATGCTGCGGAATTAACATAGAACCCCCCATTTCCCCCTTCCTGCGGATCTTCGATCCTACGGACCTTCGGTGTCAGGGGGACAAAGAAAGCCCGTTGTTGGGAGGTGTTCGGGAGTGTATCCCGAACCTTAATGCGCCGGGATGCGATCCCGCCGGCCTCCTTGCGCGCACCCAGACGGGTGCGGGTACCAATAGCCCCATGCGTTGAAATACGCAGACCAAGGTTTGCCACTACAAAAAGGTCCGATAAGCAAACACCCATGCGGGCTCGTCTGAGCTCCCTTCCGAGAATCGGGCAACTATGGATGTGTGAGATTCAGAATGCATCGGCATTAGTCTCAAGATCGCGCCAAAGAGGGGACAATTGCCGATGTGACTGGCTTCGGGAATTCCTGGTGCCGAAACATCGGAGAATTAGGAAACATCAAATGCGGCTAAAGCCGGGTTAATATCAGGGTTTTCTTGCCGGTTGCTTAAAAGCAACCGGAATAGATGAAGGAGACAAATCGATTGCAGTTCGCTTCAGCGAGCTGACAAAAGAGCATATGAGCCACTTGGCTTCAGCCACATGGATGTTGTTGCGGGGTACCCTCACGTCACAACTGGTTCGGGGTGGGGGCACCCCGAACCAATGGTGACTACGGATGTGCCGGATTTTTTGTTGTCAGGGAGGGTATGAGGCGTGCTTGGCCTGCGGCCTTTAGCCTTTGACCGGTTGCTTGGGTCTTTCCTTGCTCATCAACTTGGAGGAGAAAGCCTTCAGGTCTTCCAAGTAGCGGCTGTTGTGCACCTTCCACTTGATGAGCATCCAGTGGCCGTAGGCTCGATGTATGACGTTCTTGTATTTGAACCTGACGCCCGCCTTGATCACCTGCCAGAGCGAGTAGAACTTGGGCATGGCCTCCAGCATGACGCCGAACTGAAGCTCCCAGACCGACATCTTGTTGGGCTTGTAGACCACGTGGTGCCCGTCGTACTGGCTCCAGTCGAAGGAGGTTATGCGGTTCTCGGCAACCAGGTTGTCGTAAAGCGGCGTGCCGGGCAGAGGGGTGAGGATTACCATCTGGGCGGTGTCGATCTTCCACTTGATGGCCGACCTGACGGTCTGCATCACGGTCTCCCGGTCGTCCTGCTCGGCGCCCAGCACGAACATGCCGTGGGTCTTGATCTTGTACTGGTGCAGTATCTTGATGGCCTCGCCCATCTCTTCGACGGTCTGGCGCTTTTTGTATTCCAGCAGGGTCTTGGGATTGACCGATTCGAAGCCGATGTAGAGAACCCTGCAGCCCGCGTCATGCATGAGCTGCATAAGCTCGGGGTCCTTGGTCACGTCCAGGCGGCTCTGGGCGGTCCAGGGGAAGGCTAAGTCGTTTTCTATCATCAGCCGCAGGAGCTTTTTGGTCCTCTTCTTGTCGGCGGCGAAATTGTCGTCGTAGAAGAACATCCAGGCCTTGGGATAGAGCCTGTGGTAATACCTTATGTCCTCTAAGACCTTCTCCGGGCTGCGCACGCGGTACCTGTGGCCGAACATCTTGGTGACCGAACAGAAGGTGCAATCGAAGGGGCATCCCCGGGAAGCCAGAACCGGGAATACGCCCGGATTCTCCCAGCCTTGTATCAACGACAGCTCCGGCGTGGGAAGGCTGTCTTGATCCCTTAGGAATGATCTTCTTTCGTTGTGATAGACACGGCTTCCTATTTTGTATGACAGCCCCGGGATCTTGGAGATGGCGGCGGCGTCGTTTCCGTTTTGCAGCCAGGAGAGAAGCTCTAAGATGGTGGCTTCCCCCTCCCCTCTGGCCACGAAGTCGGCGTGGTTATCGAGCGCCTCGTCGGCCATGAAGGTGACGTGCGCCCCGCCCATCACCACCGGGATGTCTCTTCCCAGCACGCGGGCCTTTTCCTTTATCTGCCGGGCGATGTGATAGGCCTCGGGCGCGGTGCTGGTGATGGTAGAGATCATCACCAGGTCGGCGGAGAGGGTCTCCTCCCAATTGACGGGAGCCAGATCCTGACAGAAAAGCTTGACCTGGTAGCCCTTGTCGCGAAGGATGGTCCCCAACATGGGCAGACCCAGACGGGGCAGCTTGAATGCGCTGAATACGTGAAAGCCGGGCGGGGCCGGCTCTATCCCCACTATCTTTTTGATTTTCATATTTCTACGTTACGTCCTTTCCAGCCAGGGTGACAATCCGCTGTCAATGGGATTCTAACCTATGGGTACGTGCTTGTCAAGGCTTTTATTGACTGCGCTTCGAAAAAAGGTGGAGCGACACTTGCTGGCGAACTACGGTTTGCTTTTCCGGATTGAGGAGCGAGGAGCCCAAGGATAGGGCGGGGGTTCCCATACGGGCAGGCAGACGCCCCCGGCTGAGGGTCTGTGCAACCCCCGCCCTAGCAGAAGACGCATGAGGGGATTGCTTCGTCCCCTGCGCCCATACGGGCGGTCGTCTGACCGGGTCCTCGCAATGACAGGGTGGAATAGTCTTGCAGAGGGACGCTCCGAGGGGCATACTGCCCACACTCGAGGGCCTCTTTTTCCTCACAGCTGATTATTGTGATTAAGCTGATGAGGGCGTCTTTTGGGGAGGTCTTTTTCCTCACAGCAGATTATTTTGATTAAGCTGATAAAATCCTTTCTTCACCGGCTCCGCTGTCAACATCTGCTTAATAGATTCGCTACGCTCACTACAAGTCCGTTTCGTGAGCTGTGAATGATTCTCATCAAGGATAGGGCGGGGGTTCCCAGACGGGCAGGTCCCTGCAACCCCCGCCCTAACACAAGACGCATGAGGGCCTTTTTTTTCTCACAGCTGATTATAGTGATTAAGCTGATGGAGGCGCTTGCTGACCCGCCTGCTTTAAAACTCCTTGAAGGGGCGTATGGTTTCTATTATCTTAGTGGCAATTCGCGGCGGCGTCGTCCTGCGGAGTTGATTGGTCCGGTGTGCGGATGAGTCTCACCAATGATTGCTCAAGGAGAGAGATGGAGATCGATTTCTTGAAGGATTTGAACCCGGCTCAGAGGGAAGCTGTGTCTCATGTTTCCGGGCCGCTTTTGGTGCTGGCCGGGGCGGGGAGCGGGAAGACCAGGGTGCTCACATATCGCATTGCCTATCTAATCGACGTGGAGAAGGTGCGTCCCTGGAGAATCCTGGCGGTGACCTTCACCAATAAAGCGGCAGGGGAGATGAAGGAGAGGGTCGAAAGACTTTTGGGGAAGGCGGGCACGGGGGCGTGGGTCAGCACGTTTCATTCCTGGTGCGCGCGGACCTTGAGAAAGGAAGCCGATCGGTTGGGTTACTCGCGTGCTTTCAGCATCTACGACGATGCCGATCGAAAGTCGGTCATCAAGAAATGCATGGAGGAGTTGGATATATCGGTCAAGAACTTTTCGCCGGATGCCATCGGCCGTCATATCTCGTCGGCCAAGGATATACTCCTTTCGCCGGAGAGCTTCGCGACGCAGGCTCAGGACTATTTCGAGGAGACCGTGGCGCGGGTCTATCCGGTCTATCAGAAGAAACTCCAGGACGCCAACGCCTTCGATTTCGACGATCTGATAATGAAGACGGTGGAGCTGTTCAAGGGCTATCCGGGGATTCTGGAAGAGTACCAGAACAAGTTCGAGCACATCTTGGTGGACGAATATCAGGACACCAACCACGCTCAATACGTGCTGGTGAATCTGCTGGCATCCAAGAGCCGGAATCTTTGCGTGGTGGGGGACGAGGATCAATCCATCTATGGCTGGAGGGGAGCGGATATAAACAATATCCTTGATTTCGAGAAGGATTATCCGGATGCCAGGGTGATAAAGCTGGAGCAGAACTACCGGTCCACCCAGATCATTCTGGACGCAGCCGGGGCGGTGGTGAAGAATAACGAAGAGAGAAAAGGGAAGACCCTCTATACGCACATCGAGGGAGGGGAGAAGATCGGCTTGATGATATTAGAGGACGAGCATCAGGAGGCGGAAGCGGTGGTGAAACGAATACAGCAACTCTGCGGTTCGGATGACTACTCGCTCTCCGAGGCTGTGATCCTCTATCGCACCAATGCCCAGTCGCGGGTTTTCGAGCAGAGGCTGAGGGATAACGGCATACCCTATGTGATCGTCGGGGGATTGGGGTTTTACGAGCGCAAGGAGGTCAAGGACATCCTGGCCTATCTGAAGGTGCTGGCAAATCCCAAGGATGATCTGAGCCTGAAGAGGATCATCAACGTGCCGGGGAGGGGAATCGGAGCCAAGACCATCTCCAGGATCGAGGAGTATGGCGCGAAGAACGGGCTGAGCCTGCTTGAGGCTGTCAGGCAGGCGGATCAGATCGATGGGTTGTCTGCCAGATTCAAAGGCATCATAGGCGACTTCTCCGATATGCTGGACCGGTTCGCATTGATGAAGGAGAAGACCAACGTGGACGAGCTGACCGCGGTGGTTGCGGAGAAGACGGGGTACATTGATGATCTGAGAAAGGAGAGGAGCGTCGAAGCGGATGGCAGGATCGAGAACGTGAAGGAGTTGATCAACGCCACTTCCGAGTTTCGGGAGAGGTCCGAGGAGCCGACGCTGGAGGCATTCCTGGAAGAGGTATCTCTCATCACCGACATAGATATGTGGGACAAAAGCAAGGACGCGGTGACCCTGATGACCCTGCATGCGGTGAAGGGTTTGGAGTTCAGGGCGGTCTTCATTGCCGGCCTGGAAGAGGGGCTATTTCCGCTCTCCCGGTCTCTCGAGGATCCGTCCGAATTGGAGGAGGAGAGGAGGCTTTTCTATGTCGGGATGACCCGGGCCAAGGAGAGGCTGTTCCTCTCTTACGCCCGCCAGCGCCGCAGATTCGGAGATATGCTGAATCTGAGCTCGCGGTTCTTAGACGAGGTCCCGAAGGAGCATCTGGAAGTTGAGGACCATTCCACCCGGCAGAGAGAACACTTTGCGGATGTTGATGTGGATCGCATCGAGCCTTTCTCCCTGGACTCGGAGACACCCTATGACTCGATACTGAAGGCCGGCACCCGGGTGCTTCATTCGCACTGGGGGGAGGGGACCATCGTTCACCGTGAGGGCTCGGGCGAGAACCTGAAGCTCACCGTGGTCTTCCGAGGGGGGATGAAAAAGAAGCTTCTGGCCAAGTATGCCGATTTGGAGATAATGGGGTATTGATCATCTCCGGAGGCAGCCGAATCCTGCCATTCTGACCGTACTTTGACACGGCAGTCCAACGAAGGCAAAAATGCAACTCAAGCCTGCGCTCTTCTCTTACGCAGGCTTGAGTCATCTATGTAAAACTTGAAGAAGGAGGAAACTCGATCTTTTATGTATGAAAAAAACGTGCCAATTGCAGGCATCGATCCTGTCACCCAGATCAACAGAGCTAACCTGTTGTTTCACAGAGAGGTAATTCTGAGACGGGTTATGATGGCTCACCTTGATGGCTGGCCGGAGCGGTCGGAAACGCAGTGGACTGCGGGGCGAGATTGGGCGGTCTAAAAAGAGTGCGTCGGCATCTGCTTATCTATCACTCCGTTAAGATAATCGCAGAGTTCTGCGACAGCGATTTGACCGTTTCCGCGCCGTTTACACGTCCTCTTTTGCCGGACCCGTAGTGGTTTGCGGTCCGGAAGAGGGGAAGGGGTAGTGGCAGACTTCCTTCGGACTCTGTCTCTCAGGACAAGTCAGTCTGCGGGGCAGGTGGTCGGGATGGGAGACCGGCAACTTCGCGTCCGTCAAAAAAAGAGAGATTCTTCTTGACATCTATTGTGCGGTGCACTATCTTAAAGGCAGTCAATAGTCAATAGTCAAAAGTCAATAGTCAAAAGCCAACAGTCAAAAGTCAACAGTCAACAGTCAATAGTCAAAAGCCAACAGCCAAAAGTCAACAGTCAATAGTCAAAAGTCAACAGTCAAAAGTCAACAGTTAACAGTTAACAGTTAACAGTTAGCAGTTAACAGTTAACAGTGAACCTTTAACCTTCAACCTTCAACCTTTAACCTTTAACCTTTAACCTTAATCGGTGGTATGAAAACCAGGATCATAAAAAGGTACAAGAACCGAAGACTGTACGATACTGTCGAGAAGAAGACCATAAAGTTGGAGGATCTGGCGGGTCTGGTGAAGAGTAATGGCAGCTTTGAGGTCATCGACAACGCAACCGGAAAGGACATTACTATCTCGGTGCTGGCAAGGGTTTTCTCGGAGGCGTTTTCTGAAGACAAAAAGAATCTGAAAGAAACCAGCAAGGTTTTGAAGGTGCTCATTTCCAGAGGAGGAGGGATAACCATGGATTTCTTCAAGAAGTCGGTGCTGTTTGGGCTGGGGGTTTTTGACCTGACCAAGGAAAAGGCCGAGAAGATGGTCGACGAGATGATAAAGAGGGGGGAGATGACCCAGTCGGACAAGGCCAAAGCGGTCAAGGAGCTTCTCAAAGGGCACGACGAGCGGATGGAGAAGCTGAAGAAGAAGATCGATGAGAGCGTGGAGAAGGTGACCGCCAAGGTGAAAGGGAAAGAGAAAGAGGAGTTGGAAAAACTTCAGAAGAAAATCGACGAACTCACCAAGGTGGTGGAAAAGTTAGAAAAGAAGCTGGGCGAGAAATAGGCGCCCCACCTACAGGCCAATCTTCTCTATGACCGCCGGAAGGTTTATTCCGAGGAAGTAATAGCCGGTATCCCGGTTGACGGTGAGATTCTTCCCGGCCCCGATGTGGAAGAGGTCGTCCGGGAAGGATACCACAAGACTAAGACCTATCTCGACCTTTTGGTCCGCCTCGAAATCCAGTAGGGAGAGATTGACCCCCAGGCCGAGGTCGTTGAGCAGACTCCTCTCGGCCCGAATGTTTCTCAGCGTATAGCTGATCCCGGCGCCCAAACTTCCGGGATGTTCCCCGCTTCTTTGCACGGAAAGAAACGGGAAGGAGAAGCCACCCTGGAGTCCGTGTCTTTCCACTGGAATTTCCGTTTCCAGGAGATAAGAGTAACTCAGGTCATAGATTCGCAGACGTAATTCATCCCCGGGGGCGGCGGCCCAGTTGTGCAGGTCTATGCGGATGTCCTTGAGAAAGACCTCACTGCCTCGAGCTGAATCTCGCTGCGGATAGGCGGCCCGCCCCGAGTCGGTCATGGAGGAATGCATTCTGACCGGTATCTCAAACGCCGCCCCGCCCTTTCTGACCAACTGGGCCTCGATCTTCATCATGTATGGATTGATTAGAGAATCGCTGAATTCGATCAGGAGGGAGCTTCGGTAGTCAACCGAGTTTCCGGGATGGACGGTCAGCAGGTAGCCGTCGCAGGAGCGCTCCCTGAGCCTCACGAAACCGTCGCTTGCTTCTCCGACGGCATAGTGAGGACAGAGGATGAAGAGGGCAAGAAAAACTGTGATCAGGAATTTCGGTTTCATGGTCACTCCCAGGCTCAACTCTTGAAGTCATTCAGAAATAATAAAGTGTTCCAAGATTTGTCAAGTTTTTTATCCAATCGAGCTGGAAAAGAATCAGAAATGAGTGTGCGCCTGGCTCCCTGAAGCTTGTGGTTTCGAATGAGAAAAGGGTTCGGGGCTTTAGCCCCAGAACCTGACGGGCTGAAGCCCGATGGGGTGTGGGTGTGTTCTTTGTTCCGCGACCTAAAGGTCGCGGCAATAGCTGAAGATCGCGGCAATATCTTGAGCTTGCTGTGGTGTTTTTAGGATTATTGCCACGAGCTTTAGCTCGTGGATGGAGCTTGCAGAAAAATCTTGGGGTTTCAACCCCACAATCTGATGGGCTGAAGCCCGGTTGGGGGTGGGAGTGCTATTGGTTTCCGCGACCTGAAGGTCGCGGCAATTGTTCTGGCAGGGTTGCGTCAGACTTCAAGTTCCGGACCAGAATCGGAGGGCGACTCCGGGGTTCTGACTACTGAATCTGGCCGCTTTCTCAGAGATGCCCACCAAAAACAACTTGACCAGGGTCATACTGTTCCTATATTCAGAAAAGCAAGTCGGAAAAGGACTTCAACAGCATCGGATAATTCCAAGCGATGACGGGAGGAAGCATGCATTACGAGAATATCACGGATCTGGTGGGGAACACGCCTTTAGTTAAATTGCAGCGGGTGACCGAAGGAATCAAGGCATCGGTCTTGGCCAAGCTTGAATTCTTCAATCCCGGCGGAAGCGTCAAGGATCGGATGGCCTTCTACATGATAAAAGAGGAAGAGAGAGCGGGTCGGCTGAAGCCGGGCGGCACCATAGTGGAAGCAACCTCAGGGAACACAGGCGTGGGGTTGGCCATGTACGCAGCATCCAAAGGATACAAAGCCATCTTCACCATCCCGAATAAGATGAGCCAGGAGAAAATAGACCTACTGAAGGCCTTTGGCGCAAAGGTCGTAATCACCGCCACCGACGTTCCCCCCGACTCGCCGGAAAGCTACTATGAGACGGCCAGACGAATCCACAAGGAAACCCCTAACAGCGTCATCCTCGACCAATACTTCAACGATGGAAATCCGGAGGCGCATTACAGGAGTACCGGGCCGGAGATTTGGGAGCAGACCGATGGAAAGGTCGACTATGCGGTCATCGGGATCGGGACCGGCGGGACCATGTCGGGCGCGGCCAAGTTCCTCAAGGAGAAGAATCCGAAGATCAAAGCCATTGGAGTAGACCCGGTGGGATCGGTCTTTCATGATTACTTCAAGAGAAAAGAGCTGATTGAGCCGCACGTTTACCAGGTGGAAGGGATAGGAGAGGATATGCTCTGCCCCACCATGCACTTCGAGGTGATGGACGACGTGATTCAGGTGACGGACAAAGACTGCTTCCTTATGGCTCGAAGGCTTACCAGGGAAGAAGGCATCTTCGCGGGCGGCTCGAGCGGGGGGGCGGTCTGGGCGGCGTTGAAGTTGGCGAAGGATTTGGATGAAGACAAAATCGTCGTGGTCATACTCCCGGATCACGGCTCGAGATACTTAAGCAAGATATATAATGACGAGTGGATGAAGGAGAAGGGGTTTCTGTCTTGACATGTTGGTTGGGGCGGGGGATCAACCCGCGCCCCAACTCGGCGCACCCCGATCCAACGGAGTTCGAAATGATAACCAAGGAACACATTCTCGCTGAAATAAGGAGAACGGCCGTCAATGGCACGGCGTTAGGGGCACAGCGATTCGAGAAGGAAACCGGGATAAAGCAGTCTGATTGGGCTGGCCGGTTTTGGACATGTTGGAGTGATGCTGCTCGTGAGGCTGGAGTCAGCCCAAACAGATGGCAGGAGGCATTCTCAGAGGAACGCCTACTGGAATCTCTGGCTCTCTTGATCCGCGAAATCGGTCGGTTTCCGACACGTAACGATATCAAGTTGAAACGTCGGAGCGATCAAGGCTTCCCCAGCCATGGTACCTTCGACCGTCTTGGTCGGAAGGCTGGTCAAGCTCGCAGGATCGTGGAATTCTGTGCTTCACGCGACGGTTTTCAGGACGTAGCAGACATCGCCCAGTCTTTTGTGGCATCAAATGGATTGACAGAACCAGAACCCGAAGAGGCCGAAGGCGAGAACTTCGGTTTCGTGTACCTGATGAAATCAGGAAAGCACTACAAAATAGGGCGGAGTGTGTCTGCCGAAAAGAGAGCCTATGAGATTCAGCTTCAGCTCCCTGAGGAGTTGAAGATAATTCATAAGATTAAGACAGATGATCCAGCGGGAATCGAAGCCTACTGGCATGGAAGATTCTCAGGCAAACGTGTAAGAGGCGAATGGTTCAAACTCAACAGCGTTGACGTCAAGGCGTTCCGGCGGAGAAAATTCATGTGAAGAAGGTCAGCCTCAGCAGAGCTCTTGCGCACAGCGGCATTTGACTGGCACATAGTCCCCTTGCCACTAACATGTCCGAGCTACGCTTCTTCCTTCACCAGCTTGCGGAGAGCAAAGCGTAGCTTCTCTTCTCCCTTGATGGAAGGAGATTAAGAGGAGGGTGAGACTCTCGAAGCGACTTGCAGACGCTTGTTGGAAGTCGCGTTTCGCGGAAGAGTTCCAGAGCGGTTGTCGTGCGGGAAATCCAATTCCCGCACGAACAGGGAGGTGGCGAAGGATTTGGATGAGGACAAAATGGTGGTGGTCATCCTGCCGGATGCCGGATCACGATATCTCAGCAAGATATTCAACGATGAGTGGATGAAGGAGAAGGGATTTCTTCCTTGACCAGTTTGAGGAGATGGAGGGGGAGGTTCTCTCCTCCCTTTATGGGAGGAGATTAAGAGGAGGGTGATTCGGGAGTGCAGAAGCTTGTCGAAGATCCCGCTCATGGCGGGGCTTCTGCGGATTTGGCACGCGCAGGCCTCTGACGATAGTGCAGAACTCACCCCCTTAATCCCCCTCTCTTGCGAAGAGAGGGGGAGCTCGGGTATGTTGGAGAAGTCTGAAAGTGTCAAGAGCCCAGACGCCTTGCAGGCCCGCAGGGGGCCCGTATGGGCGTCCGGGCGCAGGGCTGCTGCCCTACAAGTTTGCTGTCTTGTTCGCGAGAGACAGGATCGGGGTGAGGGCACCCCGATCCAACGGCGCAGCAAGGGCTGTTTTCCCGCATACGCGCGGCGGCTGAACCGCGCGTCGCCAAGCGCGAGGCAGCAGAAACTTTGCCGTCGAGGCGCATGGAAACGATAGTTGGAGGGAGGTAATTCATGTTGAAAGAGATATCGCCATCAGCCAGGGCGGCAGGGTTCTGGTCCGCGGTTCTGGCTACCGTGTTCAGCATCACCTATGACGTCGGACAGATAGCGGAGTGGCTGGGATGGCTGGGTTCCGGCGGGGGACCAGAGAGTATGAGCACGCCTCTGGGCATTGTCATCCTCCTCACGCCGTCGCTGTTTTTGGGTTCCGCGTTCCTGGTACTGATGGTGAGCATCCACCAGCTGTCGTCACCGGACAGAAGAATCTGGAGTCATGCCGCAGTTGCATTCGCCACCGCCTATGCGGTCTTGATCAGCGTGAACTACTATGTGCAGCTCACCCTTGTGGCGCCGCGAATCGCCGGTGGGCGCGTGGCAGGCATCGAGCCGTTCCTGTTCGTGCCTTTCGACTCGTTCCTGTATGCCGTGGACATTCTTGGGTACAGCTTCATGAGCGTGGCCACCCTCTTCGCCGCAATGGTGTTCACCGGCAGGGGCATCGAGCGAGTTGCGCGGTGGTTCCTGATAGCAAACGGGCTGCTGCTTCCGTTTATCGCGCTGCAGATGTACTGGCACTGGATGATCTGGATTGCGGCCCTGTGGGCGGTGACCTTCCCGGGCTCGACCTGGTCGCTCGCTGTCCTGTTTCGGCGTGCGGGGACGAATAGAGCTGCTGAACTATCAGAAGCGCAGGGGTCCTGAGCTACAAGCTGGCGAAACCGATGAAAACATTCAGAATCCTGAGTATGGGTGAAGGGGATTTTGACAGGGTTTTTCAGAGCGCTGGTGCCCAACGAATAAGCGGTCCGACCAGTGCTCCACGTGATCAACTGCTCGCGGACCACATGTTTGGCGAAAGTGTGGTCGAACTCAAACTCGTGAGTGAAGAGGGCTTGGAAAAGACTGAAAGACAGAAGAAGCTCGCAGTTCTCTTCAAGAACAGCCAACCCGACCGTCCCGTAGTTGTACTAAGTCCTGAGCTCCTGTCTGAAGCTGAGCGACTTGACTACTACAGGATAATGGAGACCCCAGTAAAAACTCACATCGCCAAGGCAGCCAAGCAACTCAAAGGATCGCGGCAACGCCATCCCCGAACGCTCACAACAGTCATGCTATTAGTAAACACCGGGTACACATCGCTTGGGATGGGCGAGTTTGAGGAAATAGCCAGAAGGAGAATTGTCGCCGACACTACACAAATAGACTACCTAATCACAGCAGGAGTGTATTTCTACGGTGATGGGTTTGACTACTACACCTTTTTCCCTTTTCGATTATTCCCCATAAACGTCACCAAGCCATTCCATTCGTTCGCAGCCCTCGAGAAAGCCTGGAATGATTACACGGAACAGATAATGACCAACATCGTCACAGGGGCCGACATTGATGGATACAAAAGGAGCATTGTTGTGGACCTTTCGTTTAAAGTTGAAGACATCGTGTATGTTAAGCCGTCACCTCCGATCGGCAAGGCTTCAGCATTCTATCGAAAGGGACGTCCGCGTGCCAATTCGACCGGAGTAATGACCTCACCTCCAGTGGGCTTGGTGTTTCCCAAGCTGAATGGAGTCAACTGGAGGCAAGCACGAAAAGCTATGCCCGACTGCCCCGAGTTCGGAGATTCCTACGCAGATTATGTGAGGCGGCAATCCGAGGAGGAGGGAAGATTAAATACTGAGTTGCGACCTTTTGTGCCGTTTACGGTTGAATATGAAGCATTTGTGGCTTGGGCCAGAGAGGAAGATAACGTTGAGAGCTATGAAAACCTGTGTGCATATGCAGTTCGACTATTTACAGAGGCCGTTAAAGCGATTGCCGACAACGCAATCAATATTGAAAGATCCAGAGTAATCCCATCGCGGTACGTGTACCTTGTAGTTGAGGAAATCGGACAAGACAAAGCCTTCGACATGTCATCTGCATATTTGCTACAGGAAGAGATCAACTCCACTCACAAGGAAGTCCTTTTTCAAAACCTCAAGATGTTTTTTGAGTATGGCTTGGTCTTGGCTGCAGCTTATGCCGCGAAGTATTCAGTAGAGCGAGTTGTCTATAAGAAAGAGACGCGCTTTAAATGGGAATGAATGATTTCGCCGCACAGTAGAACCGCACAGCAGATTGCTGGAGTGGACGCCTTGCACTGCGCTCTGGAACGTTCAGCTAGAGGCGGCGAAGTAAGGTGGAGGCTGCACTGATGCGGGGGATTGGTGGCCCGGCCTGATTGCCAAGCTTGGCATATCCTAGTCTAGAGGCACCCTATCAATTCCTCCTTCACAGGTGGCCCATGGCTTTGCTGTGGCATAATTGGCTGTCGGATAGTCCCCCCGTGGGGGACATATCCGACCTACGGTTCTGGGTTGCCTCAGGGTAAAGCCCGCGGAGTGAAGAATCTGCAGAGCGGGCGGGGGTGCCCAGACGGACAGGCAGACGCCCCCGTCCGGGGGTCCCTGCAACCCCCGCCCGATCCAACTGAGAATCAGAGAGCTGGCTTGGGAGGGGTGGGGTTCTCTGCTCCCTTGATGGGAGGGGATTAAGAGGAGGGTGGAACTCTTTAAGTCGAGGTGTCGGATAGTCCCCTGCGGGGACATATCCGACCTACACTTCTGTTTGCGTCTGGGTGCGGGATAGCCCCCCGGCGGGACATATTCGACCTACACTCTAGTTCATGAGGAGCCGCCCCAGTTTTTCCTTCGAAATGACGACTATGTGCTTCGAGTCGGTGGTCAGGATACCCTGCTTCCTGAATTTGCTCATCACCCGGATGGCTGTCTCCACCGTGGTGCCCACTATGTCGGCTATATCCTGACGGGTGAGGCGGAGGTTGATCCTTATCCCTTGCTCCACGACCGAGCCATGCTTCTCGCATAATCCTACAAGGAGCGCGGCGATTCTCTTCTCCACGCTGCTGGCCACCAGGCTCATCATCATCTCGTGAGCCTTCATCAGCTTCTGGCCCAGATACATGATAAACTGAGTGGATAGGTGCGGGTAGGTTTCCAAAAGCTGAAGGAAGTCTTTTTTAGACAATCCGTATGAAATCACTTCCTCAGCGGCCAGGGCGGAGGCGGGGTTGATCTGACTGTAGACAGAGCTTCCGCCGCATATCTCTCCGGTGGAGACCACGTCCAGGACGACCTCCTTGCCGGAGGAGGAGCCTTTAGTGATCTTCACCTTGCCTTGCTTTATCACGTAGAGTCGGTCGGAAGACTCACCCTCCAGGTAGAGGTATTCTCCCTTTCTGAATCGAGTCTCCCCGAACTTCTGGGAGACCTTTTTGATCTCGGCCCCCGAGAGCGCCTTGAGGAAAGGAACTTTCTTGAGGACGCTTATCTTCTGCGACGCAGGGTTAGGTGTGTTCACGACGCCAATTCCGCCAAAGGTTCGGGTAAAGCTGTCCTGCCCGCCGGTCAAGTCTGACCTATTGCGGCAGGAAGGGGAATCTAGCGCCGGAATTTAGAGTTGTCAACCTGAAAAAGAGAAGCGCGACGGAAAGCGCACGATCTACTGGTACCTTATGATGAAGCTGACCACAAAGTTCCTTCCCGGTTCCTTGACCGGATTGCTGGAATTGGTGGCGTTATACGGCTCGGCGTAGCTTTCGTCAAAAACGTTGTTGACAGACAGGTTCAAAGTCTGCCAGTCGAACAGGCTGACGAAGGCATTCAGGTTGACCACGGTGAAACTGGGAGTGGGGAGATTGTCTATGGGTCGCCCTTCCGGATTGGTGGGAATGCGATCCTGTTCGTCGACCCACCTGAGGCTGGAGCCGATTCCAAACCTCTCCTCCGGAGAGCGCCATTCCAAGGATACCGCGGTCTTAAGCGGGGCCACGAAGAAGGGCCGGCTTCGGGTGATGTTCTTTCCGTACTGGTAGGCAAAGCTCAAGGAGCCGTGGAAGCCCTTGCCCGGATCACCCTCCAGGGTTCCTTCGACACCCGAGATCCTCAACTCGGTGATGTTGGTGTACTTATACTCGGGATAGCTCTCCGGACCCATGCGGACGCTGTCTCCGGTCCATTCCAGTCCGATGAAGTCCCTGAAGCTGTTGTGGAAGAGGTTCAGGGAGGCGTAGAGCTTTTCGAAACCAGCCTTCACTCCCGCATCCAAATTGAAGCTCTTTTCGGCTTCCAGGTCGTAATTGGGCACCACGAACTCGACTCCATGGGGCTGCCCGATAAAGTATCTCTCCACCACGTTGGGAGCCCTGTATCCGCTGGCCGCGTTTGCCACCAGGTTGACTTGGGAGGTCAGCTTGTAGACCAAGCCCAGGCTGCCGTTGAACGAGCTTAGGCTCTGAGTCTCGGATTCGAAGGGCTGCGGCGGGCCGAGCCTGGTGTCGAGATAGTCGGAGGTCTTTTTGGTCTCGGTGCGGAAGTAGTCGTACCTGACCCCCAAAGTCAGGATGGCCGCCTCGAGAAAGTTCAACTGATTGCTCAAGAAAAGCCCCAGGGCGTCCTGGTGGTTCTGGGGCACGGTCGAGATGGTGCTGGTATCGTCGGACATCACCGGGCCGCCGTGCATCTGCATCTTGGATCGCTGTTCCCTGGAACCATCGACCACCTCGCGGTAGTAGTCCACTCCCCAGGTGAGGTGCTGGTTCTTGGCGGTGACGAAAAGCTCCTGGAAGCTGAATCCGTACGTCTCCACGTCGGTTAAGGTCTGGCTGAAGGAATAGAGACTCATGGTCGGCCCGATGGGCATGGTCAACTCCGTCTCGAAGTCCTTCGAGATCTTTTGGTAATAGAGCTTTCCCTTCAAGTTGGCCAGGCGGGGACTGAGATTGTTTCCCTCGCAGCTTATCACCAGTTTATCCCGGTCGTGATAAGGGAAGAAAAACCTGGGAGGGAAATTGGGCGGATCCGGAGTTCCCGGGTAACCTATGTCTTTTGCCCTGAACCTTTGGAAGTCAGCAGACAGGTCGTACTCATCGGTGAGACCGTACTTCAGCTTGAGGTCCAGATTGTTCTCTTCACCCAAGCCCGAATTCACCACCGGCCCCTCCGCCGACTCATAGTCGGAGGCCTCCCTCATACTTCCCCCGGCCAAGAAGCTGAGCCTTTTGTATTCTCCTCCGAACTCCAGCCTTCCTTTTTTCTGCTCGTCCACCGTGGAGTATCTGACCTCGGCTGATCCATGAGGTTTAAAGCTCTCCGGCGCGGATTCGGTTGAGGGAGATTTGGTGATGATGTTGATCACCCCTCCCAGGGCGTCCGAGCCGTAAAGCACTGCCCCGGGCCCGTAGAGAGTTTCGACCCTCTCCACCTGTCCGATGTCCACCAAGGAGAGCTGAGCCCCTGCAGGGCTCGACTGCCGGCTGTTGTTCAGCCTCTCTCCGTCCACCAGCACCAGCACCCGGTTGCCGAAGACCCCCCGTATTACCGGGCGCGTGCGGAAAGGACCGGCGTCATTGATCTCCACTCCGGGCACGTTCCTGAAAAGATCCGGGACGATGGCCGGGGACAGGCCTCGGATATCCTCCCCGGAGAAGAGCGTGATGGGCTGCGAGACGTCGAACGGCCGCTGTTCGTACCTGTTGGCGGTGACGACGGTTCCCTTGATGAAATAGGTACGGGCGTCCGAGCTATCCGCGAGGCTGGACACCTCCTCATCGGCGGTTGCCGACGAGGGATTGAGCGAGGTCAAGAACACCGATGCGATCAGTAAGCCAATCCGACAAATGTTTCCTAACATGTTTCTTGCTCCTTTCTTTGTCCACTTGATCCACAAAGCAATCCGATTTGCTCTCTCCTTCCATTCAGCCTGCGATTAGATACTGCCCGGGACTCCGTCGGAGTATGATGCAGGTCATAAAGTTGCGATTTTCTCAGGATCCTGGCTGCTCGAGAGAGCGGGCCAAATCGGGTGAAGCCGGGCAGAGGTTTTTGTTGACAATATCACCTTAATCTCTTATAATTGTGAAAATTTTCTCAAGGTTCCGGAGGTTCAATATGGATATCATTGTTTGCATGAAGCAGGTGCCCGACACCGAGAGCAAGATCAAGGTCAATGCCGAAGGTACCGGAATCGTCACCGAAGGGTTGAAATACGTGATGAATCCTTACGATGAGTACGCGGTGGAGGAGGCCCTGCAGATCAAGGAGAAGCTGGGAGGGACGGTGACCGTGGTCTGTCTGGGGCCGGACGCGGCGAGCGAGGCCATAAGAACGGCGCTGGCCATGGGAGTGGACGAGGCGGTGCATCTGAGTGACCCGGCCTTCGAAGGTTCGGACAGTTTCGCCACCGCCAAGGCGCTGGCCAAGGCCATCGGGGATATGGAGTATGATCTGATCCTGGCCGGAAAGCAGGCGGTGGATTTCGACTGCTCGCAGGTGTTCGCCTGTCTGGCCGAGCTGCTCGATTTACCCTACGTCTCGGTTGTAGTAGGATTGGAAGTCTCCTCGGACGGGAAGACCGCAACTGCCAAAAGAGAGACGGAGGGCGGAGTGGAGGAGGTTATCGAGATGCCGCTGCCGGCAGTGATCGCCGCGCAGAAGGGTTTGAACGAGCCGAGGTATGCATCCCTGCCCGGGATAATGAAGGCCAAGAGGAAGGAGATCAAGAAGATCGACCTTGCAGCCTCGGGCCTGGATGCCGGTGAAGTGGGGGAGAAGGGGTCGAAGCTGAAGACCAAGAACTACAGGCTGCCTCCGGAGAGGAAGGCAGGGAAGAAGATCGAGGGAGAGCCGGCCGAGACGGCGGCTGAAGTGGCGCGACTGCTGCGCGAGGAAGCCAAGTTGATTTAGCTTCGGAGTCGAAAGGAGAGTTGCCCGAGGGCAGTAATCGTTGCGTCATTGCGAGGCGAAGCCGAAGCAATCCCTGGAAAGAGATTGCCGCGTCGCCCCCCGCCAAAGGCGGGGGACTCCTCGCAATGACAGTGGGAAAGCATCTAAGGCGTTTAAATCAGTGAAAGGATAGAAAATGTCGAACGATGTATGGATAGTAGCTGAGCACAAAGATGGCGAGCTGAAGAAAGTGTCTCTTGAACTCTTGGGTGTCGGGAAGAAGCTGGCCGAAAGATTAGGCGGGTCGCTTGCCGCTCTGCTGGTGGGGCATCAAGTGGAAGCCCTGGCAGCGGAACTCGACGGCTATGGAGCGCAGAAGATCTATGTGTGCGAATCGGAAGCCCTGGCGAACTACTCAAATGAAGGTTACACCAAACCCATCGCAGAACTGGCAAAAGCACATGATCCGGCAGTTCTGTTGGGAGGCGCCACGGCTCTGGGCAAGGACCTCTTCCCCCGGGTTGCGGCCCGTCTGCAGACCGGGCTGGCCTCGGACTGCACAAGCCTGGATATCAACGATGAGGGAGTTCTGGTCGCGGAGAGACCGATGTTCGCCGGAAAGGTCATGGTCGACACCAGCACCCCCGAAGCCAGGCCGCAGATGGCCGCCTTACGGCCGAACGTGATGCCGGTGCCGGAGAAGGGTGAGGTGGAGGCGGAGGTGGAGAAGGTGGCCGTAGAGTTGAAGCCGCAAGACATAAGGGCGGTGATAAAGGAGGTCGTGAAGACCGCCGGAGAGAAAATCGACCTGACCGAGGCCTCCATCATCGTGGCCGGCGGAAGGGGAATGGCCAACAAGGAGAACTTCAAGATATTGGAGGAATTGGCCTCTGCGTTTGGGGAGGGTGCCGCGGTTGGCGCGTCACGCTCGGCGGTCGATTCCGAATTCGCCCCCCACGATATCCAGGTGGGCCAGACCGGCAAGGTGGTCAATCCCAACCTGTACGTGGCATGCGGAATATCCGGCTCGATCCAGCATTTGGCCGGAATGCGAACCTCCAAGTTCATCGTGGCCATCAACAAGGATTCAGAAGCGCCCATATTTGAGGTGGCGGATTACGGGATCGTGGACGATCTGTTCAAGGTGGTTCCGCTGTTGACCGAAGAGGTCAAGAAGCTGAAGGCACAAGAATAAGAAAACGTTCAAAGTTCAGAGTTGAGAGTTCAGAGTTGAGAGTTCAGAGTTTAGAGTTCAGAGTTTAGAGTTCAGAGTTTAAAGTCCAGAGTTTAAAGTTCAGAGTTTAGAGTTCAGAGTTTAGAGTTTGAGCCTTTAACCTTTGACCTTTAACCTTCAACCTTTAACTTGGTATCTGTATGGATATCACCAGAGAGATTTTCTGGAACGTAGGAACCTGGGTTAGGTGGCCGGTCTATCTTCTCGGATTGATCGTCGTCATAATCTTCGTTCGCGGGCTGATCAAGCGAATCCGGCTTTGGAAGATGGGCAGGCCCGAGAACAGGACCGACAAAATCGCGAAGAGAATCATCTCGGTTCTCTCCTTCGGCCTCTTTCATAGGCGAATCCTCAAGGAGTCGTATCCCGGCATAACCCATCTTTTCCTGTTCTGGGGATTTCTGGTTCTCCTGATCGGAACCACCCTGATCTTCATCCAGGAGGATTTCACCAAGCTCATATTCGGGGCGGAGTTCATCCACGGTAACTTCTATCTTCTCTTCTCGTTCGCCATGGATTTCTTCGGACTCCTGGCCATCATCGGCTTAATCCTGCTGGCATTCCGCCGTTACGTTCTGAGGCCGGAGAGACTGGACAATCGACCTGAAGACATGATAGTCCTGGTTGGGATTTTTCTCATACTGATCACCGGTTTCCTGAACGAATCACTTCGCATCGCCGTCACCAGGCCTGATTTCGAGAGATACTCGTTCGTGGGCTGGGAGATAAGCAAGTTGTTTGCATCTTCAGGAGGAGGCGTGGATTCGGTACGAGGGCTTCATAAGGCCGTCTGGTGGATTCATGTCATCCTCGCCTTCGGCTTCATCGCCTATGTGGCCTACTCCCGACTTATTCATCTGATCACGTCGCCTTTGAATCAATTCTTCAGATCGTTCGCTCCCCAGGGTGAGGTCAAAGAGATTCCTGATATCGAGAACCAGGAGACCTTCGGGGTGGCCAAGCTGCAGGAATTCACCTGGAAGCAACTGCTGGATGCGGATGCCTGCACCCGCTGCGGCAGATGCCAGGACAACTGCCCGGCCTATCTTTCGGGCAAACCGCTTTCGCCCAAAAAGGTAATTCAGGATTTGAAGGATCATCTGACCGAGCGGGTCGAAGACCCCGGTAAGGGAGAGGAAGAGAAAGAGAAGAACGAAGTTCCGCCTATCGGCGGGAACGTGATCTCCGGGGATGAGCTCTGGGCATGCACCACCTGCGGAGCATGCCACGAGGCCTGTCCGGTCTGCATCGAAGTGATCGACAAGATGGTCGATCTGCGCCGTCACTTAGTCTTGATGGAGAGCAAGTTCTCATCCGAGGTCAAGCTCTTCTTCAAGAATATGGAGACCAACTACAACCCCTGGGCCATCGGGTTCGCCACCAGGGCGGATTGGGCCAAGGACCTGGACTTGAAGATCGTCGCGGAGAATAAGGACGTCGACTATCTCCTCTGGGTGGGATGCGCCGGGTCGTTCGACGAGCGGAACAAGAAGGTGAGCCGCAGCCTGGTCAATCTCCTGCAGAAGGCGGGGGTCAGCTTCGGCATCCTGGGCGCCGAGGAGATGTGTTGCGGGGAGACCGCGCGCCGCATGGGAAACGAATATTTGGCCCAGATTCTGATGCAGCAGAACATCGAGCTTTTCGAGAAGTATGGGGTGAAGAAGATCATCACCATCTGTCCTCACTGCTTCAATACCTTCAAGAACGAGTACCATCAGTTCGGTGGCAAATACCAGGTGGTTCATCACACCGATCTTTTGTGGAATCTGGTTCGGAGGGGCAAGCTGAGCTTGCCCACCGGCGTGGGGATGACAGCCGCCTACCACGATTCCTGCTACCTGGGCCGGCACAACGATATCTACGATCAACCCAGGAAGCTCTTGAGCGGCATCCGGGACACCAAACTGGTGGAGATGGAGCGCACCAGGGAGACGAGCTTCTGCTGCGGGGCGGGAGGGGGAAGGATGTGGATGGAAGAGACGCTGGGCAAGCGCATAAACCATCTGCGGGTCGATCAGATCGCGGCCAGCGGCGCGTCGGTTGTGGCCACCGCGTGTCCCTACTGCCTGACCATGTTAGGGGACGGCATCAAGGAAAAGGACATGGAGAACGACCTGGCGGCTTATGACTTAGCCGAGCTTTTGGAGAAGGCGTTATAGCACCCGGCGAAAGTTTGAGTGCGACCGCGCTCTTCAGTGAGACTTCGAAGACGATTTTCCATCTTGAGTTCATTAAACAGAGAAGAGAATCGGTCCTGTGCAAAGTTTGCACAAGGACATGGGTCCATTGCAGGCGAATCTAACAAGATAGCGGTAGTCTGAGATAAGAGCAAAAGGAAGGCTGTCATGCCGCTCTCGGCCATACTCATAATCACGGCGTTCGCCAGCTACTCCATCGGCGTCTGGAGCGAGAGGATCGCCGGAAGGCTGAAAGGGTGGCATTTGATCTTCTTCTGGATCGGGCTGGCCACCGACGCATCGGGAACGGGAATGATGGCCGCCATCCGAGGACTCTTCTTTAACTTTCACGTGGTTACGGGAATCATCGCACTGCTGCTCATGGCGGTTCACGCCGTCTGGGCCACCATGGTTCTTCTGCGCAAGGACGAAAGAGCGATCCTGAATTTCCATAAGTTCAGCGTGTTCGTCTGGACGGTCTGGCTTATTCCGTTCTTCACAGGTTTTTTTCTGTCAAAGCGATTGTGAGCACAAAAGCCTCGGACGGCTTGACTTTTCCTCGGGGTTTGGCTATCTTCCCAATGAGAGGATGTCTCAACTGAGGAGTTCTGGATTCAATATAAAGAAGACCATACAAGTCCAATAATCCCGAAGGGAGTTAGGTATTATTAGCGGCAAAAGAAAAGAAGCGTAAATCTGGAGCGGAATGAGCCATTAAGCAGGATGGCTCTCACCAAAGGGAGGTAAATCGTATGGCAGAAGCGGCCAAGATAACCAAGGACATGACGTTCGGAGTGGTTTTGAAGAAGTATCCGATAACGGTTAAGACTTTCTTCCAGTACGGGATGCACTGTTTCGGGTGTCACCTGGCGGTCGACGAGACCATCGAGCAGGGGGCAACGGCGCACGGGGTGGAGGTTGATAAGCTGATCGAGGATCTCAATAAGGCCGTGGCTTCCGCGCCCGAAGAGGGGGCGGATTCTTCCAAGGAGGAGAAAAAGGCCGAATCCTGATTCTTATCTCCGCAGATATACAGGTAGACAGGCGGCTTCTCGACGTACCGTGAGGCTCCTGACGTCCGGGATCCCTTTATTCGAGCGAGACCTGAGGCGCGTTCCTCTTTCTTTGGGGTTGAGTTCATGCAGGCTGACGAAGTCAAAGATGAGAAGCTGATAAGTGATATCCTGAAGCTCAAAGAAGAGCGCAAGGCCGTCATCTTAGCTCACAACTATCAGATAGGTGAGGTGCAGGATATCGCGGACTTCGTGGGCGACTCTCTGGACTTAAGTAAGCGGGCAGCAGCAACCGACGCCGAGGTGATCCTCTTCTGCGGCGTGCACTTCATGGCCGAGACGGCCAAGATCCTTTCGCCCGACAAGACCGTGCTGATGCCGGACCTTAACGCCGGCTGCGCCATGGCCAACATGATCACACCCAGGCAGCTTAACGAGATGAAGAAAAAACACCCCGACGCGGTGGTGATCTGCTATGTGAATTGCACGGCCGAGATAAAGGCGCTCTCCGATTACTGCTGCACCTCCGCCAACGCGGTGAAGATGGTCAAGTCTATCCCCCAGGACAAAGAGATTCTGTTCGTGCCGGACAAGTACTTAGGCGACTACGCCGCCAAGCAGGCCAACCGCAAGGTGATATTATGGGAGGGATACTGCCCCACCCATCGGCGCATCTTAGCCGAGGATATACTCAAGATGAAGACCCAGCATCCCAAGGCCGAGGTGCTGGTCCATCCCGAATGCACCCCGGACGTAATCGCCATGGCGGACCATGTCCTCTCCACCTCCGGCATCTGCAGGCGGGCCACCGAATCGGATTCCGAGGAGTTCATCATCGGGACCGAGATCGGCATGCTTCACCGGTTGGAGAAGGAGAACCCGCAGAAGAAATTCTATCCCGCCAGCGTCCTGTCGGACTGCCCAAATATGAAGCTGAACAATCTGGAGAAGATCCTCTGGTCCCTCGAGGACATGATCTATCCGGTGGAACTTCCTCCCGACATCATCAAAGCGGCCAAACGGTCGATCGATAGGATGCTTGAGATAGTCTAAGGCAAATCTGTTCTTTCACCCCATCATGTCGAGATTAGCAGCAGCCGAAGCAGGAGAAAAGGCGCCCCGCTCTGCTTCACGAAGGTATGCTTATGCCTGAACTCCCCGAAGTCGAAACCATAGCACGGGGACTATCCAAGGTCCTGAAGGGAAAGAGGATCAAGCAGGTTCGAACGATCTTCCCCAAGATCGTGAAGCAGGATTGCGGCCTCTTCGAGAAGGAGCTTGCCCGGAAAACAATCAAGGCAGTGCGAAGAAGGGGGAAGTACCTGCTGATTGACCTCTCGGCAGGGAAGACGATTCTGATACACCTGGGCATGACCGGGAGTTTTCTCTTTGCCCCGAACAACCCGAAGGGTTCGAAGGGTTCGCAGGTGGGCAAGCACGATCATGTGATTCTCTCTTTCCGTGATTGCGATGAACTGCTTCGCTATAACGATCAGAGGAAATTCGGCAAGCTGAAGGTGTACGACACCAAGGATGAGGCGAACGTTCCCGAATTGAAGAAGCTCGGCCCGGAGGCGCTTGAAATCTCATCCTCCGAATTCGTGCGGCTCTTCCGGAAGCGCAAGGGGATGATTAAACCTGCCCTCTTGAACCAGCATATCCTCAGCGGGTTGGGGAATATATATGCCGATGAATCCCTGCATGAGGCCAGAATCCATCCTGCGCAGAAGATAGATCTGATCAGCGACCGGAAACTGAAGAATCTCCACAAAGCCATCCGAAAAACGTTGCTCAAAGCGATTAGAGCAGGGGGGTCCTCCATAGACAACTATGTGAAGGTTGATGGGGAATTGGGGAACTTCCAACTCCAGCACAAGGCCTACGGCAGGGAAGGGGAGCCCTGCAGAAAATGCGGGGCCAAGATCAAGAGGATAAAGATCACCCAAAGGTCAAGTTACTTCTGCCCCAGATGCCAGAGGCACACTAGGCAATACGAGAGCAGCAGATAGGTTACTATGCCCGTCGCGTAACCCACTCCCACAAACGCAGAGGAAATCGTGAATCCCTCTATCAGCTAGATCAAGAAGTGCCAACCTGAAAACTAATCTAGAAAACCGTTGACAACATCCGATGGATATTTATAATACATATTGAATATCTGGAAATAGGCGGATTACGAGGGAGATCATTGGGTGTGTTTAGCTGGTGCGGATGCCGAGTTCGCACGGGCGCGCAATACTTGACACGAGGGAAAGAAAGATGGATTTGGTTGCGATAGCAGCAACTGCTTCGAGCTTGACCGGTTTCGTCGAAGGCGGGGCGCTTGAAGGGGCTCTCGCAGCCATCGGTGGAAAGGAGCTCGAAGCTGCAAGAAGAGTCTTTTCGAGCTTAGACGCTTCCAAAGATCCCAAACATGCGGTCAACAGAGCCCTGGTCCATCTTGAATCGGCCCATTTACTTTTCTTCGAACTGTGGAACAAGCGCACTAACTTCGGAAGAATCGACGTTTCTGGTGATGCGGAGAAAAGAGATTTCTGGACTTGTTGCTTAGCGGCGATTTGCCACAGGTTCCTGGGGGATGATGGGTCAATCATCAATGCGTGGCTGGATTCGGCAGCAAACGCAGGTTACTATACATTTGCCAAAGTTACGAAGCAGCCTAATCTCGTAGACTGGATTGGCGCTGGCGTGAGCTTTCTGAACCCGGTATTTTACTACAGGTGTTTTAAGGACAAACCGCTTCCAGAATGCCCTTCTGAGGCACAGTTCAAGGAATTTCGTCGGCTGTTGACAAAGAAGTGAGCCCGTTCAAAGTTCGGCTTTGTAGATTAGGTGCCCTGAGCACCTGACGCCAAGATAAGTCAGGAGCACGGGGATCCTGACCTACTAACTTAACAGAAAAGCGTAACCTCCCCAAAGGCGGGCTTGCCCGCCTCGGGTGGGGTCCGCCTACGGCGGAAAGAGGATCGCTATCCACCCAAGACTTCGTAGGATTTTCCTTGACTTCTTAAGGTCTGCGGGCTATAATATCCGTCGTGAGGAGAGGTTATACGCGCGGTCTTTAGGCCAGCTGCCCCTCGTACCTGACACCAAGATGAGTCAGGAGTTCGTAAGAACCCGTCTGGGCACGCGGCTCCTGAGCTACCAACTACCTGGAAAGGAGAAGCGTCCCCATGGCAAAGCAAGGAGAGACGGATGGAGTTGAGATGGTTACCCGCGGCGAGGCGAGCGAAATCCTCAAGGGAGGCTACCCGAGTGACGAGCAGCTTGGTCGTTTCCCGCTCGCTCACCTTCTGCGATCTATTTCCGATGTGGATCCGCGCTATGGCAAACAACAGGACGGAAAGCCCGGTCACATTGAGAGGGTAATTAAAGGGATGAACATCCTCATTTCGGAGCACCCCGAGCATATAGTGAACCAATGGGCAACCGAAAGGCCGTTCCAGGATCCGATCGTATTCCAGCAAACGTATCAGAGAATCTTCGGAAGTGAGCACAACCGAGACTGCAACGGCTACTGTCGGTTCAACTCAAGCGGAGAGAAGGATGCCTTCTTCAGATTACTTGCCTTGTACCACGATATAGGAAAAGCAATAATCACCGAAAGACATCCGTTGGTCGGCTGGCATCTCGTAAGGGACGTACACCGAGACGAAGTCGAGAGAAAACTGTATCCTCTGATTCTCGGACGCGAATATCGGGATTGGCGCAAACAACTGGAGGAGGCTCAAGGCAACGTGGATGAAATCACATCGGTGCGCGAGCGAAGCATGCTCAGGCATTTCGGAGAGGTGGTTCGGTTCCATGACTACTTCGGCGTGATGAGCACTGGCGAAGCTTCTCTGCCGCTTATGCTTGACCTTATTGCATTGCGCGGCGTGGACCCGACTGAGGCTCAAGAGTCCTTCTCGATACTTGTGATTTTCAACCTTGCCGATGTATATGGCAGTGTTCAAGAAGTCCTTCCACAAAAGGTTAACGTGTTCTGTAGGGATTGGCGAGCTCTTTGCGATACCATCGCCGACCGAAACATACACGGTGATCGTTCACTTTTCTTTGACGCTTTGAGGGAACAAACTCAGACTGCAAGCGCATCAATCGAACGCCTTTGGAGGCTAATGTACGAGGGATGTCCCGAAGAATGGCGCAATGAGATAACTCATGACAAAGTGGAAGGCGTCTTCAAGGAAGCTACGCTATCCCGCATGTATCCATTCATTAACAACTATGCGCTCTTCTGCAAGCTAGACTACTGTCTGGGGTTCAAGATCATGCTGATGAGCATGGCAAAGGGGATGAATACGCATCTCACGGTACCCGTGAATGCGATGATCTGTGTCTTGGCGGAATTAGAGAAGCGCTACGGAGATCTTTGCCAACGGCCAGACGGGACCTGGCGGCGCATAGGTTTCGAGATGGCGGGGTTGACTCGTCGCCCCACCACACACAAACACCTTGCAGAACGGAAAAAGTCAAGAATCGGTGAGAACATAGTCGATCTGTTGCTCCATCCCGGTGGCCTGGGGAAGGAATGGGCAGTCAGCGAATGCACCGTTTGGTTTATGGAGGAGTAAGGAAGGAAAAAGATTGTTCCCCTCGGTGTTCATCGCCTACGCCAGGAAGTAGGTCAGGTAGCCTGCGCACCTGACGAATAAAGGTGTCAGGAGCACGGGGCTCCTGACCTGCGCACTAATATCCACAATTAGCTCCAAATGACCAATGAGCACCTTTGTCCTTGAAACGCTTGCAGAGAATGAAACCTTTTGGGGTGTCTCTCGTGATACCATCTTCACTACTTTCGTTACGATTCTAATCTTTGTCTTGGGCTATTTGATCGCGAGATATATCGAAAGAAGAAAGGAAAAGAAACGCCTCGATCAAATACGAATCTACTTTCTTGCTATTGCGGATAGCCTGATTAATCCCATAGAGTCACTGATAAAAAGCTACCGGCAACTCTCAGATTCAATAGCGGGTAAGAAAGGTCACGCCTTTGTACTTGGTGAGTCCCACGAGCTATATCTGGACACTATCAGGACTCTGTCTCAAGTTGACCTATTTACAATTCTGATCTTAGACAATAAACATGGTGACGAACAATTGAGGTCAAAGCATTTCAAGAATGTGTTCGATGCGTTTGAATTCATTCGATTACAGAATGAACGAGCGAAAAGAAACTTTGCCTATTTTACTTCAGAGCAAGAAGTATATTCAAGGCGGTGGAATGAAAACGCAAATTCCATCGCGAGGCTTTTTGACAACTTTGTATCTGCTAACATCCGCAATAAAGTACCAAAATCCCAGGATCAGTTTTTGGGGAAACTTGACCAGATCTTTCACTCTGCACAAGTCAAAGATGACCGAAATATCTACATGGTGAAAGAGCATCTAATTGATCCCCTCAAGGAACTATGCAAAGAATACAGAGATGATCCTCGTGCAATGATTCTGCTTCCATTTATTACTGAGTGCCGAATGGCCTTTGATAACATTGTGAATCTTGAAGGGCTGTTTTCCGTATCATTTGATGAAGAGGCATCGAAGCTTGAGAAAATCAAACACTCGTTCAAAGAGTCAGTAGCGTTCTTTAGAGAGACTACTTCTAAGCAACTGCTATGATCTAACACGCACTGCAGTTGCATAGGTCAGGTGCCCTGGGCGCCTCACGCCAAGCCATCCCACCTTCTGATACCTAAGCCCCATCGTGTCTTTCCACAAAGAGCAAATATACCATTTATGGTGAGCGTCGAACTACAACTTCGATGGTGAAGAAGATAGGGCGAGTGTATATGGAGGGCATATCTTGTTTTGCGCTCGTCTTCAGGTGCCCCCACAGGGCGGTGTGTGATTCTGAGGCGCAGCCGAAGAATCTCGGTTTTGAGGCTCATCGAGATCGGGCGGGGGTTCAACCCCCGCCCGATCTTGGAGTGGAATGCTCTCCCGGATATGCGGAAACGAGATTTGACATGGACTATTCTCGTCGTTGGTAACGGACACCCTGTCCGTTACCAGCAAGCGGCACGGACGAGGGCGTCCGTGACGAACAGGGAAAACATAACCTGATTGGCTTTAGCCACATAAAAAACGGTTTCAATAGCTATTCAAAAATAATGCGGCTGAAGCCGGATAGATATGAATTTGTTTTATCAGGAATAGAGATGGTCAAATTCAGTCCGTATGCCAGATATCCTATGTATCCGAGATCGGGCGGGGGTTCCCAGACGGGCAGGCAGACGCCCCCGTCCGGGCGTTCGTGCAACCCCCACCCGAGCTTGGAGTCGACTATCCTTTGATGCTCCCCAGGGGTTTGAGTTGCTGTACCTTTTTGGAGATGCCCAGGTTGTCGACGGTGTTGACCACCTCGTCTATGTTCTTGTAGGCCAGCCCGGCTTCCTCGGCCAATCCCGACATGGAGACGGCGCGGACCACCATGCCTCTTTCGGTCATCCTCTGCCGCAGCTCGGTGCCGCGCACCTTTCTCTTGGCGGCCATGCGCGACATGACCCTTCCTGCCCCGTGGCAGGTGGAGCCGAAGGTCATCTGGCTGGCCTTATGAGTTCCGGCCAGAAGATACGAGCCGGTCTCCATGGAGCCGCCCACGATCACCGGCTGGCCCTTGGCCCGGTAGATCTCGGTGACGTCCGGGCTGTCCGGCGGGAAGGAGCGGGTGGCGCCTTTGCGATGAACGATGACCTCCTTCTCCTCTCCGTCGATCTCGTGTTTTTCGATCTTGGCGATATTATGGGCCACGTCGTAGATGATGTGCATTCCCAACTCCTCGGCGCTACGGCCGAAAGTCTGGCTGAAGGCCTCCCGGATCCGGTGAGTTATCAACTGCCGGTTGGCGAAGGCGGAGTTGGCCGCGCAGGCCATAGCCCCGAAATAGTCCTGTCCCTCCGGCGACTTGAAGGGCGCGCAGGAGAGCTCCCGGTCCAGTATCTTAAGCCCGTACTTCTTCATCGAATTCAGGAAGAGCTGGAGGTAGTCGGTGGCTATCTGATGGCCGAAGCCGCGCGAGCCGCAGTGCACCATGACGAAGACCTGATCGGGCTTGCTGACTCCGTAGACCTTGGCGGTCTCCTGATCGTAGATCTAGTCGGTCAACCCAACCTGAACCTCCAGATAGTGATTTCCGGATCCCAGGGTGCCCAACTGATCGACGCCCCGGGAGATGGCCTTGTGGCTCACCTTGGAGGGATCGGCTCCCTTCATGCGCCCGGATTCCTCGATCCTGTCGCGATCCTCCTGCCAGCCGTAGCCGTTCTCGATGCACCAATCGACGCCCTTGACCATGACCTGTTTGAAGGTCTCCTTGTTGAGCTTGACGATCCCGGTGGAACCCACTCCGGCCGGGACCCCCTTGAAGAGGTTGTCCATGAGGGTGGTCATCCTGGGCTTGACCTCGTCCAGGGTCAGATCGGTTCGCATCAGCCTGACGCCGCAGTTGATGTCGAAGCCGATGCCGCCGGGGGAGATCACGCCGTCATCGGTGGAGAAGGCGGCCACCCCGCCGATGGGGAAGCCGTAGCCCCAGTGACCGTCAGGCATACAGAGCGCGTGCTTTTGAATTCCGGGAAGAGTTGCCACATTGGTGATCTGGTTGAAGACCCCCTTGTCCATGATCTCCATCAATTTATCCGAGGCCAGGATTCTGGCCGGAACCCGCATGCCCTCTTTTTCGCTCTTGGGGATTTCCCACACACCGTCTTGAACTTTTTTCATTTCCATGATATCACCTCTTTTCGTAAAAGGTGCTCGAAGCTCGGTTTGGTTTGCGAGGCCCAGACGGGCGCGTCCGCGCTCGTATCGCCCAGACGCCCAGACGCCCTACAGGCCCGCAGGGGGCCCGCCTGCCCAGACGGGCACCCGTCCGGGTGGGGGCGGGCGTCCGCCCGAGCCTGGATGCTCGGTTTCGAACCTTCAACCTTTAACCTTGAACCTTAAACCTTCAAGTATCCAGGATCACCCTGGCGGTCCATTTATCGTCTTTCTTCTTAACCTCCAAAAGATGGTAAGTGACCGCTTTCACGTCCACCCGGACCCGATGCTTCTTCTGATCCGCCGGCTCACCCCAGACGGATGCCTTCAGTGTATAGCCGTTGTTCTTCTTGATATCTATGTCGAATCTGCTGAAGAGCATGGACTTCAGATCCTTCAGGTAGATCAGCTCGGCCAGCCAGTCGAAGAGGAGCTCGTCCAAGCTTTGGCCGGCGAGTTCCACTTGCTCCTCGGATTTCGGCTCAACGGTCTTTGTGTCCGCCATCACGTCGAAGGCGGCCTGTGCGCAGAGCGCGAACAACTCCTCCAGGCTCTCCGCCTCGGCACAGAAGGCCGCATCGGCTATGGCCACGTCCTCAAGAAATCGATATGTACCCATGACTTTAAGATGGCTACCTGTCCTGCCCGACTTCTATACGTGCTCATCCGGCGGCACGTTTTTGGCTTTCGTCTTCGAGTTTTTCTGTGAAGAGTTAGGGCAGAAGGCATAAACTGCCGGTAGTGGGAAGGGAATCTCCCCGCCTATTTAAGAAAGTGCGCCGAGGGCAAATCAGATACTACACAGCTTGCTTCAAACGGCGCACTTATTTTACGGTATGATATCGGTCTTCAACCGACTTTCTCAATGCAGTCGACCGGGCAGATTTCCACGCAGCGAGACCCTCCCTCGATGCCTTCGCACTCGTTGCAGGTGTTCGGATCGATGACGTAGATGTCGCCTTCACTGATAGCTGACTGAGGGCATTCCGGCTCGCAAAGCCCGCAAGCAGCGCACTCGTCGGTGATCTTCATGGCCATACGGATTCACCTCCTCCTAAGGATGAATTTCCTTCACGACTCTTTTGCTGGCCCAATATATAGAACCGTCAATCCAATTGTCAATCGTTATTTGGGAAAAGTTTGTGGAGACCAAATACAAATCATACACTTTTTAGAGAAACAGATAGGCAACGCCCAAGAGAGATGGTATTTTTGAAGAACGCCAAATTCTTCTACTCTCAAGGAGGTTGCCTATGCTATTT
>Ga0180438_10001841_pt1 | contig 36466 bp, 59 predicted proteins | sample SS_ome_12_FD_132455 | JGI IMG/M metagenome (GOLD analysis project Ga0180438, IMG submission 132455) | Hypersaline lake sediment archaeal communities from the Salton Sea, California, USA - SS_3_D_2 metaG | ecosystem: Environmental > Aquatic > Non-marine Saline and Alkaline > Hypersaline >... | reverse complement strand
CGACGGCTTAGAGGGGGTCCGATCGTTTTTGGTCCCCCCCCCCCCTCCCTATCGTCTAGCGGCCAAATTAACTTCTCACCTGGAACACACTTCACGATTCCAAAATCTGGTTTGATACCTTCTTTGCAACATTGGGGACATAAATGATAATTGTGCACTGGGTATATTTCCCACTCTAAAATTTCCAGCTTGGCCTCAACAATTTGAGGCGAGGTATAATTTGTATGAACTATTTTTCCGCAACCGTTACAAGCTATTAGAGCTCTCAGCATTGTTCATCCTATCCATGTGCTATAACCTCGATAGATTCGAGGTTCCTCAATGATGTCGGTGATAGATAGATCGTTGAGCTTTCTCTTCCCTTTTTCAAAAAACAATATCAGTTCGTACCTGGACCTGTAATGATAGCCCATCCCCATCTTTTTTTTGTCCCAAACCAGCGGTTTCCAAAACCTAAAACCTACCTTTTCGGCAATCGGTTTGGCAACAAACATGGTCTCAGCGTCACAGAATAGGTAGAGATGTCTGTGTTTTTTTAGGACCCTGAAGAACTCCTCAAAAAGTTCTTCAAATCTGTTGTTGGGGAAAATCTCAAACCAATCGTTGCTGGATGCTTTGCTGTTTTTCAACCTGGTTGTTGTACCGACAGCTCTGTGTTTTTCCAAAGATTCGTAGGGGGGGTCGGTTACTATTAAATCGACACTGTTATCCTGTAGGGTCTGGAGCCAGTCAACAGCATCCATCTGGGCGAGCGCAAACTGCGAATGAGGCTTCATCGTACCATCCGTCTTTAATGGGTCCCAAAAACACGAAAAAGAAGAAGCCCACTTTTGCAGAAGTGAGCTTCAATAAAACCACTGGTAACCTTGAGTTTTAAACAGGGTGGTTACCGGCAGAGAATGATTTAGGTTAACAGGCATGAGCTTTCGCGTCAAAGGTTTTCGATCCCCTTCGATATCTCTTTCCCAATCGCTTCAACCCTACCGCTAACCGCTTCGATTCTGAGCTCGAGTAAATAGATCCTTTGCAGCAACATGTTGAATGCCGAATGGATCTCAGTTCCGATCTGTCCATAGGAGCGAAAAAACCCTTGGACCTGTTCGAGGTAGCTTTCTTCTTTCATGGATCGTATTCCTCGTTAATTCACAGTACCATGTGAATGCTGTTAACATGGATATGTAAGAAGCCATACAAAATGCAAAAGAGGAAATCAATCCCATTGTTCATTCCCTCCCCAGCAATAATCATCACACGACATAGCCTTCTTAATTGTCGCTTTGTGACGAAACGGCGGGCTATCGTCTTGTTTAACCTTCGGATATTTCTTCCGAGGCAATTTGATTTCTTTGTATTCAATGTTACAAAACCAAGCAGCAAAGTCAGTCATGATATAATGTCTCCAGGATCTTAAGCCCTTCCGACTCGTCTTGCATTTCAAAAAGCTTCTGGCAAAGTTCCTTTAAAATCTGGTTTGCCGCCGAAGACGAAAGCAGACCTAAAACGTTTTTATTGTAGACTTGCCTCCAAGATTCTATGCCTAATGAATCATTATATTTTTCGTCAATAATGAATACATCATTGTTATCTTGAACTGCGATGATTCTGTATTTTTCCAATTGAATCATCTTGGCCTTGCGTTGCCTCATCCCAATTTTTCCTTTTCCAGATATGTACGTTTGATTGCCACTGTCAAAGCCGCCAATAATTCATTGATATTATTCACCAAATCATCATTGACGCGGATGCTCCACTCCGTTTTGTATCGGTTTATTTCAACGACAATTAACTCAGTCATCTTCCGGAACATCCAACATTTCAGGATAATCCAATTTTTTCATGTGTTCATCCATTTCGCTCATATTTTCCCTTCCCTTCCATAGCTGAGTTTGAAAGCGTCAAGGCAGGGTTTCCTCCGATTGTTCAAATCGTTTTCAGCCACTAAATGGACAAAGGTGGTTCGGAGACCTCTTAGGTTGTGTTCAACAACAATCCGCAAAACCAACCAACGTTTTTCTTCTTTCAAATCCACCCAAATTTCACCCCTTTCGGGATCTTTGTCGAAAATCCGGGGGATATGATTGACTTGCATTTTTCGGGCTTGACGGATGATTTCGGGCCAGTTGAGATTGAGGCCCTTTTCCTCCATTATGCTCAATCTTTCCATTATTAGAGTAATGGTTTCCTCTAAGTCGAAAATGCGCTGTTCAAGGTGTTCGATTTCCTCTTTCATCACAGCCTCCAAATCATCTTGAAAAAGTCATCTGCCTTGAGACAAATGATATCTCCGATTTCCTTCTCTGTAGTAGCTTGAGATCAACCTTTGTCCCAGCTAATCACCGATTCGGTGTGTAGTTGCACAGTACCGTCTAGCATGGCATTTGCAAATTGAGCCGTAGGTGAAACGCACTTTTCAGCTATAAGCCTCAGACCTCTTTCATAGTATTCACACCGCGTTTCAGTTACGGCTTTTTCATGGGTTAATTGAGTAACAACCCTTTTCCAACTTTCGATTTCTGGATTTATTTTGTTAACGAATTGTTTAATATGATTAAGTAACGGCCTTATTTGGTCTGTGTAATTTGACTCCTCTGGATTTTCGTCCCAGTCATCAAGATAGCCAATGGCATCATCGAGATCACCTTGCACTTGTCTGATTTTGCATTGTATGCAACTAACTCCATCATCGGCCATCCCATGAGCGCATTCACCAGGATGACCTTCTGGATAGTTAGAACCTAAATCTTGCAAGCTCATCTATTAACCTCCTCCACTTTTTCAAGTCCGTACTGCCTTGTCATCTTTCATTCCGGGACCTCCGGCCTTGGTGGCATCCGATCAAAAATCTCCGTTTGATCTGTTTCATCCCCGTCAATAAGGGAATCCATTTGTTCCCTGATCTCCTTGACCACATCTTGCCAAGCTTTCTTGTAGGTCAAGGCTTCGGTCATTTTGACTTTAAGTTGCTGCAATCTTTCAAGGGTTTTTTGCGGTTTCATCGGTCTATGCTCACTTTCGGTTCCCAATAAAATTGGTAATGCTTTTTCAAGTCATCTTCGGTTAGGGATTTGTGCCAAATCAAATTATCTTGTTTAGCCATATGCACGCGCCGAATAGGGGTATCAGACTCAACAATGTGAGAAATGTCGTATATGATCCATTCTCCATCAACAGGATCCCTCCAGACCTGACCGGGTTTGGGATTGGGGAGTGCGGGATCTTCAGATCCGCAAGTCTGAGTTTTGAGCTTGGTCTGGATTTCTTGAAGTTCCTTTTTGATGTCCTTAATTTGGCCCTGAAAGGCCTTGTGGTTTTCGGCCAAGTCAATCATGTCACTTTTTAAGGTATTGAATTTTTTGGCGATTTCGCCACGATCTGAATCCATTTTAAGCATCCCTTCCTCATCACAGTAAATGGTGGCAAATCCCATCATAATCTCCAAATCATCTTGAAGAAATCATCAGCTTTAAGAGTGACTATATCCCCTATTTCCCTGTCTGTGGTAAGGGAGACGGAAATTCTTTCGATGTTTTCATTCCGTTTTATGGATTCCTTCAGAAGGCCAACTGGACATGTGTTCAATTCAGCCAGCCAATAGAAATAGGGGGTCGAAATCGTTGGGAGATCCCGATCCCTCCAACGATTGTGGCGTTGAATTTCGGATTTTTCCTCTGGAAAAATCCGGCGAAGCTCCAAAACTCGCTCTTTTAACCATTGGGATTCTTTGAGATTAGGAGTGGTCATTTTTTCTTAGGCTTTGCCTTTCGTCTGATTCGCGGTAACCGCATTGCGCAATCGTGAGAAAGCTGTTTTTTTGTATTCCAGACTTATGGGATCCATTTGTCGAACTATTTCGTTTAGACGATCCGCGATGAACAGAGACAACATTGTGTCAAAAGGAACTGATCCCTTAATCTCATGGGTTTTCCAAAATCGCTCGTAAAGATCTTCAATTGTGATTCGTTTGGTATCTGACATCGGTCTTTCCCTCTTAATCCTCATCCTCTGGAAATGAACAGTAAGTCTGACCTACCAGAATGTAATGCTTGCGGATGGATTTCAGTTTCAAGCGCTTGATTTCATTGGTTTTCTTGTTGTTTAACCAGCCATAAGGTGGGTTGATTTCCGTTAATTGCCACTTGACGCCTTGACGATCCTTCCAATGTTCGCCGACACAAGTTGGCCATGGTCTTGTTTCGGATTTGGTTTCCTTTTTGAATCCCTTGACGAAAGCCGCTTGGCACTCAAGCTTGTGAAGACGATTTTCAATACTGACAAGCCGGTCCGAAATGTCTTTTTCCATCATGATGGTTTTCACTCTCTCAAAATTGAGCATTTTTGACCTCTTGAGTTTTAGCTATCCACTGTTCCATGATTTGGCGTGCGATTTGCTCGCATTGTTCCATAGCCCAATCTGGATCATTGAACTCATTTTCATCGTAGCCGAGGGTATCAAACCCGATCAGCATTCCCTCCCTGAATTCACGATGGAAGGTAATTCCCCCTACACATTCGATTTGTCTTGAATCGACATGCCAATCCTTTGGATACAACACATATCCGTTCAATCCGTGTTTTCCGCCGGCCCTATAAAAAGTATCGTGGTAAACTGGCCGTCTGATGAAATATTCAAAAATATCAATCCAACCGGATTGGACAATTTCGTCCCCAAGAAAAGCTTTGCAGGATGGGATCGCAAAGTCATCGGTCATTATAAGCCCTCTTTATCCATTTGGCTGATTTTGCCTTTCGACAAGACCAACGGGATCTTTTCTGGAGTCGGATTCCTGTGGTAAAGCACTCATGCCTCAGGTAATATCGGCTCAGCCACAGACATTTCCAAGATCCCTTACATTTTTCCTTTCGGGCATAAAAGGGACCTTGATTGTAGATATTGTAGATGCAACGGCGAAATTTCCAGGTTCCGAGTTTATATCGGCGGCAATACCTGTTTTTGTAACGAGTTAATTCCTTGGCGGTGAATCGAAAGCTCAAGGCTGGATCCTTGGATAGCCGAACGCAGAATTTTCGGCAAGATTTCCAGGATTTTCGCCAAAGGCAAAGCCGGACTTGGGTGATTCCGCAATCAGCACGGCAACCCTTTCCCAATTTGATCCAATATCGAAAATCCGATTCGTTGGCTGCTAAGCCCAGAAGCTCCTCTGGAGTCAACCAAGAATAAGACTCTTTAGCAGTGACATCCAAAGATATTTTTGCCAATGATTTGGCATATTTCCGATTCAAGTGTTTCATATGACCCCGTATTGCAAAAATACCATTAGCAAGGTTTTTGATTCGGGTCAAGTTTTTTTTCGGGATTTTTTGCGGTTTTGAATAAACAGCCCATGCCCAAAACGTCAATAATAACACTGCTATTATGGACAAAATAATGATTGTTTCTCTTTTTGCGTTGTTTTTATTCATCTTTCCCACCTTCCCTTTTTTTGCTTATGGGGAAATACGTCCCACTTGCATTTGATTTCTGACAAATGGCTCAAAAGTTGCTTGGCCCTTTGTGAATTTTCCTCGGGTGATAACAGATTTTCAGGTTCATCGGGTTGCCAGCCAATTGGATTATTCAGGTTCCGGCGGCGATCCAATTCTCGCTTCCAGGCATATACCTGATCTGACGTGATTTTATTTAGGAGTTTTCGGAGGTATTCTATCGGCTTCTGAATAAATTTCCGGTTATTTTCTTCAAGAAAAATCTGACATGCAATGTTGATTTTCTCAGCTGAATGTCGCTTGAGCAAATCCTGAGCCAATCTTCCTCTGTCCGGAGACCCTTCGGGAAGGGCGTATTCAAGATATAGGCCGAACTGTCCGTTTTTTAATTCAGACAAACCAGATCGTTGTTCTTGAGATTCTTTTGCCCCCTCTAAAGCTGTTTTTCTACCACCCTCCGGAGTAGTACTACTTGAAAAAGAAATATTTTTAATATTTCTTTTTTCAAGAGTACTACAGAAGAGGTTATTACTAACCGCGCGCGCGCGTTCCCGTGTGGGAGGTTCTAACGTGCCGGAATCATTGTTGTTTTGTGAGTATATATCAGAAGATAACTCACTGGAATCATTAGGGATTGTCTTGCCATTAGGTCGAGAAACTCCATGATTTTCGGTGGTTATATTGTCTTTATTCTGTTGTGACTCCGTTTGGTGATAAAGCTGATTTTCGTGAGGCTTATTACTGGATTTTGTACCAGATAGGCTAACATCGGGAGAAAGTATATACTTTGGAGTTTCTTGATCCGATTGTGAGTATATATCAAGTTTGGCTTCAATCGCGTCTATAATCCACTGAGTTCGATTCTCAGTTTGTGAATCTATCATGTTGACTAGATCGGCGTTCAGTTTTAAGAGTATTTGTTTCTTTTTCGGCTTTTCCTTCTTTGTCTGTCCCATGTTTTCTCCTGTATTTCTCGGGTATTATGTCGAAAATGTCTCGGGATTCGTCTTGAGTGCCATTGTTACAATTGGTCATCCGTTGAATCCTTTCGCTTCGGAACCCCGTTTGAGGCCCGTTTTTGCCATGCCAAAGATTTTTGACACCCAGGGTGGGGTCAACCCCTTGCCAAGAAATCCCAGATCGGATTTTTGGCCCTAAGAGCAAGTCTTAGAATCGCTCCGTTGATTTTGAGCGCAGAGTTGACGGAGTCTTTGCTTGTCAGTGAAGTTTTCCCCTTCCCACCAAAGATTGTAATGCGGAGCATCTTTGTCCTTATAGGGTCTCCACGGGTATAGCGGACAAGATGGGATTCGGCAATCGATCATCTCAAAATTGATACATTCCAGGCATTTGGCCTTCATAGCTCGTGCTCGGCTTAGTCGCTTCATAGCTTTTTGACCTCGATTTTAAATTGGTGTTTGTGAATCCGAATTTTCAGCCAATGGTAAAAGTCGGATTTTCTTTGGAGGGTACCCCCTCCGCCCCCCGAACAAATCCCGAGAATGCCATTGGGAAAAACATATCTCCTATAGGCGTGATAATGCCCATGAAAGATAACCTTGATCCACTGACGATTTTTGTCAATGATTTGCCATAATTGGCGATTTCTTTTCTTGTGATATAGTGGACCCATTGAGGAGTAATATTGCCGCCTTCCGATCTTGAAGCTTTTCGGGATGGGGATACCCCTATGAGCGAAAATCATGGTTGGTATTTGTTGATTTTGTAGTATTTGCCGAATTTGGAGAATATCGCCCTTTGGGATATACGGACTCGCAGTATCAAGGATCACAAATTTCCAGCCTTTATGAATCCAGGATTGAATCCTGGGGCCAAACAACCTGACAAAATCACTCCGATACTTAAACAGCATTCTTGGTCTTGTTTGACAGGTCCATAATTCATGATTGCCAATAACCCAACGCCACGGGAATTGGGTCAATTGCGCTAATTGTAGTTTTCGTTTCCAAGCTCTTTTATCTGCGCACCAATGAATATCGCCAAGATTTACGCCAAAATCGAATGAATTTTTTTGCATCTGTTGGATGGCTTTTCTGTATATTCTCGGTCGGGCCTGAATGTCGCCAATGACAGCAAAATTCCAAGGGTTTGGAGAACTGAAGGCAAGAAAAAAAGCGGCGTAAAATCCTAACATGGCAATACAGGGGGAGAAAGGATATCAGAATTCTACGCCTAAAAAACCAAAGAAGAAAACAAGTTGATACATAACGTAGAATCCCCTCTTTGTCAAATCCCGGTTAAAATCTGTTGTTTGGCATACATACCAATGCAGATCCCTTCGGCCGTATGGTGTTGGTATTTCTTCAAGGCCAGTTCATAGGTATGATTCACTAATTCCACAGACATTTTCTTGGCTTGATCGACGGTCATCTTCCGTTTTCCGAAGATCGCAGACCTCCAAGTATTGGGATGAACTTGGTCCATGATCTCCCATCCAAGGTATTGTGCCATGCCTTCCCACATCCCAGCCGAATTGGCGATCTTCAAAGCTTTTTGTTGCTTTGAGAATAATTCCAATTTTTGTGATTTACTGACAGAGAAAGGAATGTTGGGGATGAACTGGGATTCACAGATGATTCTCCAATCCCCATCATAATGACAATGATAATCCCAAAATTCGACCCACGGCTCTGACTTGTCCATTTTCAGCTGGCCATAGGCAATTAAAAGATGGGGTAATTTGAAAATGGCCCAGCCGGAAATCTTGCCCGGATCCACTGAAAGAAGGTAATGAGATTCACTCACTTAAGACCTCGAATCTTTCGACTTTTTTCCCATATTTATCCGTTGTATATTCAATTCTAACCATTACTGGATCTGGACTGTCAAGAATTTCCATTACATTTTGACCGATTTCCTCTGAAAAGGTGTTAATCCAGCTATCATCATCTATTTGGATCCCGAATTTGATCCAAGTTTTATTCCCGGTTTTTCCAGGTTGTTGATGGAGATTTTTGATTATTCCTTCATAGACCTGAATGTGTTGTTTTTCTTTTTTTCGTCTTGAAGTCTGCCTTGGTTGGCTTTCATCTTCGAAATCCTGAGAGAAAAAATCTGAAGCGGCCGTTGCGGTAACCGCCAAATCAACAATTGCCCGTTTCTTGGCCATTTTCAGGATTGTATTCCCCAGATCGGCGGCCGAGGTCTGGATTTGATGTTGATAGGTTCCATCTTTATTCCATTTTTTGCGACGTTCAAAGGGATCGGTTTCGTCATATTCCTCCTGACAAACAGCTTTTCTCCAGCGGTATTTGGACTCGAAAGAACTACATTCTCCAATCCCAAAGCCGCGACAAATTCCATCAGGTGTGATTCCGGGAAGCATCACTCTAATCCTAATTTCTTGCTCGGAGCCCATATCCTCAATCACCGGTTGACCCACATGAATCCGGAATCTCGAAAGAATCTTTTCGGCTCCCGGCTTCCAAAGACTTGGTTTGTTCGTTCCAGGAATGATTCCAAAATCAACATTTTCTTGAAGAATTGCCCTCATCATTTCCTTCAAGGCCGACTGATGTTCCTTGATCAAATTGAGTGGAATAGGTGTAAATTCATTCGACGGAATAACCACTCCATCTTGATCGTGAACTACCATCTCTTTAGACATTTTCTACCTCCATTTTCGGATATCTCCAAATAGGAAAATCCAATACTTGTATTTGGCCAGAACTTGCGGGCCATTTTTCTTGCAAGACACAATCGTAATAATTCTTAAGGGTTTCGCGGTATTCTTCCCTTCCCAATTCGATCGCGGGATAGGCAAGCTTGAACACTTCCACACCAAACGGCGGATGATCTTCAATCACGACGAACGAAAAATTGTGACACCCAAATCCCTGAAGTTGGGAAAATCCGTCAAGATAAATTGCCGCTTGCCAATGATAGCCAAATCTATCCGCCGTTTTGATGAAATATTCCGGTTTGATAGATTGTGATACTTTGAGATCAACAAGTTCAGGCTGTTCATTAATAAAGGCTACAAAATCAGGACGGCCTTTCATGGGAATATGACCATCATGATCCCAAACAAGGCTCAATTGCTTTGTTGCTCCCTCAATCCGCTTTCTAGCAAGGGGATAATCCATGATTTTCTGATACATAGTTTCTACTTTGTCATAATCAATTGCCTTGACTGGGGTCTTGGATCCGCAAGCTGTGAGAAAATCTTGATATTTCTTACTTCGTTTGTCCCTTCTAAGATCTGGGGGTGTTCGCTGAAATTGGGATTGGAAGGCTTTCAATCCATCGGAAACCCGAATATCAACCATTGATCCTAAGGTCATAGCTTCCGTTGGGTCCCCAGGATTTTTCAGCCAATGCTGTAATCCTGCGGGGCTCGTCTGGTGAAATTTCCAAAGAATCGATTTGGATACCGCGTCAATTTTTAGGTAGTCTTCAAATTTGATTCCATAATGCATACCGGGCTTCGATGGATCTGTACTCACTTTCATAATTCCCTCCAAAGGCCCGTGTAGGAATCGAACCTACATACTCTTGGTTAACAGCCAAGTGCTAAACCATTCAGCGAGCCAAAAACAGGGTTGGTATCCCAGCTAAACACAACAAGGAAAAAGGATTACCACAAACCCATTTTTGAAAATTCAGCCTTTTGGCCTACGATTTATTTTTTTGGATATCAACCCTGTGGGAAAGACCGTAGCAAAAACGGAATTGGTGTCAAGACCTATTTGACCGATCCTTTAAAACAGCAACGACCTCTTTAACTTGATCAATTTTCTCTGAAACATCATCAATTGTTTGGGCGGATTTCTTGACATCCTTGGCCAACATATCAATTTGATTGGAAATCATTTTTTGTCGGATTACGCAAACATCTTCAGTTACAGCATTCCTTGGCACTCCGGGCCAACTTGGCCGCCTAACTACGCTACTTTCTTCATCAAATTCTGCTATTTCTGGAGTTTTACTGATTTTTATGGTTTTCCAAACCAGCCAAATCGCGCCTAATGCAACAGCGGTTCCAAATCCACTTGCAGCCAATTTAAGAAAAAAAGATTCCATTATTTTACCGGGCCGAAAACTATTTGATTGGCAACCCATCCACAGACTACTTTGGAATCTGTCTTGAGACTAATTCCATCTTCTATGATTTTTCCTGAATCATCTGTTGCCAAAGCATCGGTGGCCCCATAGCTGAGATCCGCAATTCTTTTAGTCCATTTGGCTGGGCCATAATCTGTAGGGCAAACTATTACCCAAAGATTTCGGGAAGGCACGCCCACAAGTACGGGATATTTTGATGGATCTTTTGACATCAATGTCCTTTGTGCGTAGCTCCAACGCATCGCCAAATAGTAACTTTTCGGATTCAACATCCAAGAAATCCCCGTTTGAACCATTTTGCCAGTATGTGGATTTTTGATTCTTGGCAGAGTTTCAACATCTTTTCGAAAGATTCCAGCGTCAACTAGTTGGGGATATTTCCTCTTGACCTCATCTGGAGTTTGTGCGGCAATCAACGATTGTCCATACATCAGATCTCCCCAATCGTTGGGACCTCCAAAAGTCGACATTGCCCCAAAAACATCAGGGATGGAACCGGCGAACGGATGTTTGGGGCCATAAACATAGATCCCACTTCGGTGCAAAAAAGGGACTTCCGTCAAATTCCATCCTTTTTCCCAACAATGAATCAACTCATCAATGGTCATTGGGCCAACAATAGAATCAGGTAAAATGATTCTTTTTTCTTGAAATTTTTCCACGAGCTCTTCAGTTTGTGGGCCAAAATCTCCATCAATGGACAAATCAAATCCAAATGAATTCAGCAGTAATTGAAGGGTGTAAATATCTTCCCCTTGGTCCCCACGGGACAAATAGGATCCTTGAAGATTCCCTTTCCATGCTTCTAATGTCTTGGATGTTAGTCTGGACATGATATTTTCACCCCCTTGAAATCATTGGGGTTTTTCCCAGGGTAATTTGGAAAATCGGCCAAATCGCATAACCCTTTGAAATTAGTAAGGAAAATGTTCCCCTACAATCAATGAAAAAAAAGTTCATGGGTTAGCATCCATCTTTTTTTTAAAGCGATTAGGGGGCCATTTTGGCCCTTCTCCGTTGATTGTAAGCTTTATTACCTTTCTATATGTAAGTATGCCTACTCTTTTTTCTCTTTCGGCGGCAAATGTTGTTCACACCATCGGGAAACAATCCCGGCCAAAGCCGCGGCCGCTCCTGATATTTGCGATCCTAAAGGGGGCATAAATCCAAAGGCGGCAATGGCTCCGGAAAGCAAGGCTAACAATGCGAAAATTCGACTTGACCACCAAAAGGCCCTTTGTTGTTTGTCTGACAATTTCATTATATATTCTCCTGAATCACTTCGGAAACAAATGGGATTTTACCACGGCAAAGAGTCAGGATTTTTCCGTCTGCCAATACCTGAATGTCATAATAGACATATTCGTATTCTCCCAATCCAGCGGTTTGTGTATCCTGGATCCATGCCCAAACTTGACCGTCTCCAACATCCACGGATCCATACTTGCAGTAAGTTGGGTCATCAATGGAATTGATATTGACAATTGCATCATCATCAAGATCTGAAAAGTCCACTTTAAGGCAAACCCAAAGCTTGGTAACCCCGGAAAATGTATAAGGATTTCCTGTGTCCGAATCGGTAAGGGTCCAGGTGATTTGAACATCATCCCCTTCGACAATTGTATAATTGAAAAAATCAGCTGTTGCGGTCATATTTCCACCGATACTCTCAGTTGAGTTGGTAGGGTAATTATTCCGGTCGCTTCCAATGTCCCTCCCCCTCCAGCTTCAGGGGGATCAACGCAGATAACTGTTTGCTCAAAAATTGTACCAGTTACTGCATTTCCATCATATTCGGTCAGTTGAGCTTGTAGAATTGTTGTACCCTGTTGAATCCATGTGACCTGGAAGACCTGATACTGATTTCCTGAGGTAATCGTCACTTCGGATGGAAACGAGATCAAGGCATCTTCGCCAGATTTGATTTGGAGCGAATATTTCGCATTTCCGGAAGGGGCTGGCCCTTTGGCTAAAAACACTCCCATTTGCGTAGAATTATTATAGGGGACTTTGGTTGCCATCAGAATAACCCCCCTCCTAACTCCTTGGGATCTAACCTCAAAATCGCCCGAATATGCCTAGGGGGGCCATTATCTGCCGAAATTACATTCGGTGTAATTGGATCGCCAGACTCCCCTGGATTTCCCTTAACTGTTTCCCAATCATAAGGCCAACCTGAACTCAATTCATGCTCAATATCAATTGTCTGTCCACTTAAAAATTCACTAGGCCATACATTTTTACCATTTACAACACTTTGGAGATTATTTAATTCTTGTTCGCCCGATCTCCAATCCGACCACGCTCCGCCGTTAACTCGTAATCTAATGCGATGCTTAGAATAATGCTCTGATCTGGAATAGTTTCCTTTTGAGGCTGGTATACTGAAAAATAATCCTGTTGGTTTCCCTGTTGTGCCAACTGAAATTGTTTTAGAATATGTGACCTTCCCAGGGCCAACCGGACACGCGGATATACCGTAAAAAGTAGTTGCATTTCCACCTGGGTTTTCAGCCTCATGATCTCTGGTTTCTTGATTCCATGCTAAAAAATAGGGAAGTGAATTAATTTCAACAAATCGATGAAAGTTATTGGTAAGAATTGCCCTAGGAATTGCCCGTAAATATGTATTTATTGGAATAGGCGCTTCAATATAAGCGCCGGTTCCCGTATCATGCAACAATAATCCTCGGTTGTAAATCCCGGTCCAAGCTCCAATGGTTGTCGAGGGATATCCCAATAAGGTCAATTCATATCGTGTAATGTCGTTATATTTTTCTGCATAATAACCATTATTTAAAGCCTGGGTTGCCCGTTTAAAAATATGCTGAGGGGTAGTATAAACACTACCAGCCGATGGCCAAATTACAGTATCCTCCGCCCAGGCTGTTGGAGTACTCGTATTCCAGAGGCTTAAATTACCTCCAGCATGATATGCACCCGCAAATGGTTTGCCATCGCCATGTTCGCATAAAACATAAGCACTGGCAGTCAATTCGTAAAATGCCCGCCAAACCATTGGACCTGAAAACGATCCATCTGATCTAGACACAATATGGACCTGGCCAGCACGATAAGACGAGACATAAAAATCATTCGCCCCCAATGCACAACAAGGCTCGTAAACAGCAGCATCCGAAACATAGCCGCCAACATAGGTTGGGAGGGACGATATCCAATCTGCATTAGTCGAGGTAAACGGCCAATTGGAAACAGTCCATTGCCCAATCACATTACTGTGATAACCCGCACCGGTATTCATCCCCACCAAAACCACTTTTGAGCCATCGTAAAAAGCACAATGTGTTGACAGGCACCAATACGTTGCTCCGGTAAGTATTGATGAAAGCGAAACATAGCTATCGTAAGTCATCGTAACAGGATCTGTTCCGCTTAAACTGTAGCGATAAATACCGCGACCGGTCCCCCCAGTTGATTGAACGCAAAAATAGGCATATCCACCATGAACCCAACCGCCACGAATATAGCGAAAGCTGGTACTACCCCCTCCCCAACCATTAGGAGGAGATCCATCTTGGATCCAGTTTGGCAACAAGGGCGTTGGCCTTGGTAGGCCTACTCCGTCGGAATTGTCCACGGCACCCACAAATGATGTTGAAAAATCATTATAAAGATCTATTTCCACAATTCACCAATATAGGCCGAAATATCCCTAGCTGCCTTGAAAATAGGGGTATTCTCAATTTGATCACCTGTTAACAATCGAAATCGCTCAACAAAAACGTTCCATTCTGGATTTTTTAGCAAATTCAAAAAGATTATACCGGCAGATAGTAAGTCATCCTTGTATTGGGCATCAATTACCGGGGGGTCAGGGATATCGGAAGGGATTGCCGGAATTTCGCCAACATACCAAATTGCCCCCGGGATTGCCAGGTCTGGATTGGCGATATCCAATTGACACCACCGTTCAGCCGATCCCTCGGAATCAATTTCCGATTTGACGCTGACCCATGAATCTACTGTAGGAATTCCGCCAATCAGCAGATAGGGAAAATGGATCACACGCTCCCTTGCCAATTGAGGGAGTATTGGATTGTATTCAGCTTGAAAAGCTGGTTTGTATGTGACTTTTGTTACCCAACCGGGCATTATTCATTTTCCGTCTTTTTTATCAATTTCAGAAGTTCCTCGGCAGACTTATCATGCTCTTTTGCGATTTGAAGAACTTTTTTTCTTAGTTCTTCTTTGGGTAATCCATGATCTTTGGCATATTGATCAATAAACTCCCAAACAACTTTAATGATGGCCGCGGCCATTGTAATCATTGATTCAATTGCCATCGCAGACAGCCTTTCCGAGGGAAAATCCAGATTGAATTTTTTTCCAATGATCTCCCATGAATATTTTTAGATGATCAAGGGCCCCGAAGACTCCACAAATCGCTGGTTTCAGCACCTTGATCCAATTGATTTTTTTCTGTTTTTTTTCTGTCGCTGATTCCAAGACGCCACTTGTTATCTTGATCGACGCATTGATTATGGGAAGGATTTTTTCGGTCCAAAATCTAAGGGCTTCCTTGCATTCGGCAATACATTTTTTATATTCAGCTTTGTCTTGAATGCATTTTTCGTGTCTTTGCTTACAGAATCCGGCGAGTGCTTTTGAAATTGAGTCCCGTGTGTTTCCGACCAATAATGTCGTTCGGTATCCATTTTGTAAATTTCCGCCACAAGCCAGAAACAGCCCTGCGAGTAATATCAGGATGATTATGCTTACGATTGTCATAAATCTCATTTTATGCCTCGTCTGTCATTGGAATTGCCGCATTGTAAAAAGGTTTTCGGGAATAATCTGTCCCTTGACATCGCATGAAAAGCCGCGTTGGATTACCCATCCAATTTCGAGTAATATTGTTAGCCCCATCAGAGCCGAAAAATGAAATCCCATCACAACTGTGGCCGAAAACCCGACGGCCGCTAATTGTCCCATGAACATATTTTGTATTTATTTTCTCACAAATCCCCAAAAGAACACTCGGTGTAGTTCGTGAAAAAATGATGTAATGGTCATCGCAACAAATGTCTTGAACGTCAATTGTGTAATCCTTTGTGTCCAGTATTGTATTTGTTGGCCTTTCCACAACCAAAACATCAGCATTTCCGCCAGCAATTAGAGCGCTCCTATTCGTACCAATCCAGACCCCTAATCCATCCGTTGTAACAGCATTAAATGGAGTTGAAGCGGTAAAAACCGACGTGCTAACAATAGAGCTAATTGTTGCAACGGGGGCTGATAATTGGCATTTTAGATAATAATCATTCCAAACTGCATGTGCGTAATAATCATCAATGACAATTTGGCCGGCATTGGTAATGGCTCCACCTGTGGTATAAGTTGGGGTCGTGCCAACTAGTGTAGCCGGAAGTGAAGAAATGTCATAAACCCAAATGGCGGCTCCTATCGGAGTCCCTGCCATTTGACGCAATGCGGCAAGATATTTTCCGTTGATTGCCACATCAACGACATCGGTATTTGGTGTCGATGTTCCAATATTCCAACTTGCTTGAACCCCACCGCTTGCATCTAAAAGAAACGTATCATATGGAGTCGGATTGTAAGGATAGCAAACGACAATATATTGACCATCGCAATCGCAACATATCGCATTCCCGGCGAAGGGGTTTCTAGGCCATGCTTGCCAAATATACCCCCCAGTCAAAGTATTTGCCGCATTTAACCAGGTTCCCTGTAGGTAGTAATATTGATAACCGTCCGTACATGAATCAGTGATTGGCACGGCCCCTTGATATCCCTGGACATTGAAAACAGATCCAGCCCTATCGTTAATTCCAGCGGCGGGTGCCCTAACGCGAAAAACATCCGGTGGATTCGTTGCCGCAATGGCTTCATTTAAATAATCGAATTCGCGGATATGGGTTGTCCCTAAATAATTCAGCAATTGGGATCCAAAATCTCGCCACCAATTTTCCTCGTCAGCCGGTGGGATATCTTGAAAGGGGAATCCAGCATCTTTTTTTGATTCGTTAGGTTCAGATTGTGGCTCTGGTGTTCCACCATCATTCCAGTGATATTTTGAAAAATCTGGTTTTGTTCCGCCTATTTCGCTCATGATTTCCCTATGTTATGCTTTCGGTATTTTGAGCATATCCGCCCAAATCATAACCTGATCCCACTGTGTCGAATCGGAAAACAGGGTTCGTTTCATCAGTTCCCTCAACCGTATCCCACGATATTCCGGATCCGGTAATTTTTTCCATTACTACTTCAATTGTCCTTAGCCAATCCGGATCTGTTGGTGGGTCCACAATCCAATCAAGAGAATAGTGAGCTCGACCGCGTTGGACATATCGGATTGGAGTAGATCCGGCATCAATTAACTCAGCAATTATGTAAGTGATTTCATCAATTTGGGCGTCTGTTTGATTAATGACAATTGCGACCTTTATAAGTCTTCTAAAATCATCATCATCAAATCCCTGTCGGCTCCAACCGACTATTTTCCCATAAAGATCCAATTGGACCCCAGCAGCATTATCCAAATATCGTTTTTCAAAAAGGTTATTATAAAGATTTTCAAGGTCTTGGATTTCAGTAGCAAAAATACTAACCAATTCAACAAGTTTAGGAGAGTTTCTAAATTGCCAAAGAAGATTACCAATGACCAATTCAACGTGATTTGTGATTTTTGTTGGTATTGTCAACTGTTCACCTGGATCCGGGCCGAATCAAAATCAGCAATATTCACCAAGGAAATATCAATTGGAACATCATCCCCGCCCCCCGGCCAACCCCCAACCTTTGCAAGAATTGTAATTGCTGCGATCCCCTCAACCCGATCGTTGGAATCGTATAGCACATATCCCTCAAAATAATCCGGTTCGACATTTTGGCCAGGCCGAAAGGCATTCCCGAAATTTAAAAGAGCGTTTTCGATTAAATCGTCCCCATCAATAGGATATCCGGCTTTCGTTGTGACATTTGCGATCAAATAGATGCTTAATGGAGTCGCATATTCAAAACGGACGGTTTGTTCATATCCCTGGTCGTCCGTTATCAGCTTTTCTTCGCTCCCATGGGGATAAATTCCGGCCGGCATCGAAGCCCAGATGGTTTCGGCCACACGATCCTCATCGATTCCCGAATCTGGCCATAGGACACACAAAAAAGCCTTTCCGGGGATCCCAAAAGAATCGGTTACAAGAGTGCGGTTAGAAATTACGGTTGCGGATGTAATATCCTCCAATTGCTCCAAATTGGCTCGGATCGCTTGATCTGTGCAATTGCCACCAATGGCAAGGCTCCGTTCCCGTCTGGCCAGTAATTCTTCATCCGTTTCCGTATTTGTCCCAAGGGTTGCATCCGCGGCATTTGTTACCGTGTTCCACCCGGAAACCGCGTCGACAATTTCAGTAACAGAACCGGCGGCAGCTTCAAGGGGTCCAGTTTCCGTTGCCGTTGCATCCGCATCGACGGTTCCACCCCCTCCAATTGTTGCTTCCTCATCAATCGCGAAAATTGTTCCATCCGGTACTCTTGCCCTTGATCCAGCTGGAATTACTGTTGTGGCCACACCCCCAAGGGTTAGTGTAACCGTTGAATATGTTGCGGCTTTTCGGATCACTCCAACAAGGGAGGCAAGATTGTCAAGGGCTACCCCCTCGGCCGAATCCAGATTGAAAGCATCATAAAGGGCTTGAGCCAAATCATCCATTTCTGAAATAGAGTCGGCATGAACATCTATAATCTGGCCCATGACAGAAGATGATCCAACAGATGTTTCTTCTCCGAATTCACTAGATCCATGAATTGCATCCCGCAGATCTTCCCGGACTTCGTCTGTGGTTTTGACCGTGAGCCCGGCCGCGGTAATTTCTCTTGTTGCCATATTTTTATGATACCTTTTTCACTCTGTTTGTCAAAATTCGATTCGAGTCAAACCAAGATCTGTCATAATTTCGATATATCCTGTCATTTGTCGAGTTTCCCGATCCAGTGTAATTTCTGATTTTTGCACTTCTGTAGCCCCGAATACTCCAGACGCGATAATCCTGGCCCGGGCCACAAGAGCATCAAGATCCGGATTTTTCACAAATGCCTCTTGAAGGTAAGGGAATCCAAAATCAATATCAAAAAGCCATTCTCCCCTTTGAGTCAAAAATGTCACTTTTGCGGCTTGTTTCGTCTCATCTGGAGAATCCTGAACGTTTTCCACAAGTTTTAAATCTGTATTTTCGATTACAATATCGTGGTTTGAGTCGAGGAAAAGATCCATTTATTTTGCCTTCACTTTCGTGGCCTCAACAGATCCAGGTACAGGCATCGGAACTGTGGGGCTCCCAGTTGGACTTGGGCCCGGTGTAACTCCGGAATGCACATGTGTATCGGCCCAGGTTTTAATTGCCGTTAATTCGTTTAAAACCAAATTGGCCAAAGCAACAAATTCAGTTGCCGTTGAATCTCCGAGAAAAACGGTAGGTCCACTCAGAACTGGGCCCAAGACAGAATAGGCCGTTGGCGGTAACGGATTTGCAATACTCCGAAATCTAGGAATTGCCACAACGTCGGAAAGAGAAAGTTTTCGAGCTGTGGCCGCGGCTTGGTTTATCGTTCCGCTTGCCACCCAATTGGAAATGTCAACCCCTTGGGGAATTATTCCCACGATATCGCCACTTGCCAAATTGAAGGTTAGGGCCCCGTCGGATCCACCTGGCCATTGAATCGGAACAGATCGAATAATTGGCATACTGACAAGATGATCCTGAAAATAGATTTTTACGATCGGTTGGACATCGGCTGTTTGTTGCAATGCGTTATAAGTTTTGACCTCGGCCAACATCGGCCCGGCGAAACGGCGAAAATATTCATCAAACGCCGTCTCGATCAATTCCATAAATGTCGGATTTCCCTCGGTAAATGTCATGATAATGGCATACCTTTGACAGCTGTTTCCCAAACCAGCCCCTGAGAATTGCCTTTATGGACAACTTTTGTCACTCTTAAATCGCCTTGAAATAAATTGCCTTCGATAGTCACCGGACCGGCCGGTACAATTTCTCTGGTGAAAATTGTTTTTACGTTGACACCTTTGTCAGTGCGTTCTGGAGATCCAATCATTCCGGTTGACGGCTTGATGACAACGGCGTTGCCTGGAATTTGATCTCCCTTTGTAACAATTTGGAGTGATCCGGCTTGAATCGACCATTCAGCATCATTTCCGAGTATATCCGTCAAAATATCTCTGGCCCAACCAACCCCAGCATAACCATTTGAATATCGTTTTTCCGGAATTGTCGCAATATAACCCGTTGACAATCCAATTGCCGCGATGACATCTTTCAAAATGACCGATCTGGTAATATTGGGGGGATAGCTTTTCGAGAAAATCGAATCCCTCCATTTTCTTTGACCATCAGAAGCTTTGATTTCTGTGATTGTATTTTCATTTTGGGGCTTGGTTTTCACGCCCTTTTTATGGATATCTCCGAAAAAAATTTGACCTGGAATCCCTTCCCCTGCCAAAATTTGCATGGTCTGATTTGGCTGTTCAATCCATTGGCGACTTGCCAATGATAGATTATACATTTTCACAGTGGCTTTATTCGGATTTCGGCCTGTGGTTCGCTCAACTTCAAATTCGATATAAGCGGGATTTTTCCAGGATCGGCCTTCCCCTCCGGATGGCCCGATTCGGATTTCGACAATTCTTTCTGTCAATTGACTCATGGAACATCTTCAATGGTAATATTGTATTCAGATTCAATTTCATCAAATTCACTATTGGAAAAATACATTAATTGACAACGGAATCCCAAATCATCATAAGAACATGGCAATCCCGATCCTTCAGTATCCAAAAGGATCAAAAATCCGGTGTCGATTTTTCGGCCGGTCAATCTCCATCCAAGTGGAGTATTGAGCTTCATTCGAATTCCAGAAGCCAATAAAATATCATTTGAATCATATAGGCTAAGGTACCAATTTTCTTGACGTTCTCTCCATTGTAGATAAAAACGGTAAGTTTCTCCATCGAGAGCCATTTGATAATCGTAAGCTGGCTCTTGCTCTTGGGGTTCGAACGGTTGGAGTTCATACGCCATTATCCACCTGTCAACTTACTGATAATTCCGCCGGCATTTGAAAGGCCGTTGAAACCCTTGTACAAAAGACTGGATTTTTGATTTTTTCCGGTTGGGGTTTTGGGAGTCTGGGCAGTCCCTTTTTTCGTCCCCCGCCGGCGTTTGGCCTTGCCCTTCAGTCGGCTTGGCGGAATATCTGTGGTCTCATATTGAAATTGGACAATTTCTGAAAAGGTGAAGGAAAATTCAAGAGCATCTCCGATTGATTGTGAACTTGTCGTAACTAAATTGGACAATATTCCGTCAAAAACCCACCATCCGAAAACAACCGTCAATTCGGTCCGGCTATCCGCCAATTTCACGAGAGCATCAAATTGTCTTTTGATCCGATCTTTGGAATAAAATCCATCCAATGGGCTTGCTGTAATTATTCCAGATCCAGAATATTCTTTCGGTTCCGCCCAGACATAATCCGAAACGTTGGCTCCCGTTTCGATTGCCTTTTTGGTGACGGTGAAATTGTCGGTCCGGGTTTCCTCAAGGGTTGCATCCAGGGCGAAAGCTGGAGCCAATGGATTACCATTTTTTTCAAAGGCATAAATCATTGACAAACAACCCTTGTTGGCAGTTGACTTTCTTGCTCATAGTTGTCATTTGATAGGATGTATCCCATTTCTAACCATATGATATTGTTAACGAATTCGGGAAAATCGACGTTCTTATAGGGGGTAATATGATTGTGCGTCTCGAAAAAACGTCGATTCTGAAGCCATTTTGAAGGCTCTCCGTTGATTTTATTTTTTGTATGATGGTTTACCAAATCTTGCATTACAACACTTGTTGTTTATGTCGTTACAGGTCTCAAATTGGAAAAAGCATCTGAGACGAAATTATTTAGGGCATCTGCAGTCCCTGTTTGAACCGCCTTTTGAAATTCTTCTGATCCCATATCAGCCGAGCCAGAAACATTAACTGAAATGGTTCCTACCGATATCCGATTTTGCTGATTCATCGATTTCCTAATTTGAGCGTTTGTTGCCTTACTGATGTTTTCAAATAATCCGGCCCCTATTTTACCAATTCCGAGTTTGCTAACTACCCCCTCGGTGGCCTGAATGATTTTTTCGATTTGATTCCAAATCCATCCGATGGTTTTTTTCCAAATAGATTCCACGGTATTTGCGACAATCTTGATCGCATTGCCCAAAGTATTCCAGACCGACTTCATTGTTTCCCAAATTTGGCTCAAAAGATTGCTATGAAAAACGAGGTCGGTAAAAAGATCATAAAGTGCGGTAAATGGACTAATAATCCACTGAGCATACTCCCAAATTTTCTTCAGATATCCAATCTCCTGTTCATACTCTTTGGCCATAACCGTTAGCCAAGTGGCCCACTCGGTAACAAATGCAAGTGCTTTCGCAAGGAAATTCAATGATTTAACAAAAATATTGGCCAATGTTGGCAAAATCGGAACAATGACTTTGAGCAAATTGATAAAAACTGGTACTAATGCCTTGATTACCTTGAATAAATGAGGCTTTAACTCCCTCCAAAAACCAATTAAGGCTTTCCCGAGATCCTGAAGATTTTTCCTGAGCTCCTTAGCTTGTTCCGAATCCTCCCCAAGCCATTTCCCAATAAGCGATTTATCCCCCCTTGCAAATCGCCAAAGATCTTCCACTATTAAAACTAATAGGATGATTATTGCCAACATTGCGTAAAGTTTGATTTTTGCTAGGGTTCCCGCGGCTCCTAGGGATTTTAGGATAATTATTGCAGATTTAACCGCACCGTAAAATCCCTTGAAAAGCCCAATGACTTTAGCAGTCACAATTCCAGCCAAAGCGATTCCGGCGGCAATTGCCACGGCCTTCAAAACCCCCAATAATTTGACCGCATTATCTCCCTCCCGATACCATTGTTGGAAACCACGGAGCAATCGGGTGAGATAAGGTAAAATTTCCCTTGCAATAGCATTTCTTAGACCTTGAAACGCGGCCTTTGATCTCAAAAGCTGATCGTTGAATTCCTCAGCGGCTTTGGCATCTTCTTTTGAGAGTACAATTCCTAGCTGGCGAGCTTCAAGCATCATCGCATTAATGCCTTTTGAGCCCTCATTTAAAAGCGGGATGATTTTTGCGCCGGCCCGTCCGAAAACTTCCATTGCCAAAGCCGTTTTTGTAGTCCCATCTGGCATTTTTTTGAAGCGATCCGCGACTTCCATCAAAAGAACATCTTGATTTTTCAGATTTCCGGATGAATCTTTGATTTCAAGACCGAGTTCACGAAATGCATCGCGTTGTTTTTTGGATCCTTCAGATGCATCGCGGGCCCGCTTGCCCAATTGCATCATGGATTTTCCAACATCTTCAATTGATGCCCCACTCAACCGAGCCGCATGCCCAAGCCCTTGATATGTCTCGACATTTATTCCCATGGCTTTGGACATTTTCGCTGCGGCATCTACCCCTTCAGAAAATCCTGTCGTGAAAGTCTTGACCAAACGAGATCCGACAAAAGCCGCAACTGCGTAACGGGCCATGTTTCCAATACCGCGTATTTGCCTCCCCATATTCCTAGATTCACGGGCCGCAACCCGCAACTGTCCCTTTGTGGCTCCGACTTGTTTCTGGAAATTCTGTAGTTTTCCAGACTCGATTTTAAATCCGAAATGAGTGAGAAGGGATCTTATGACAGGCATTATTCCCCCGCGATCAAGGCCCGTAAACGGAGATGATAATATGCATCAAAAAGGTCTATTAGACTCCAATTGTGCCGAATTTCGGTTAGGTCATGACCCCCTTTCGCGTAAACAAACCATTCCGGCCATGAAAAGAAGAAATCCTTGATTTCGTTGGCAAATACATCTATCATTTTCCGCTTTTCATCTTGCTTTTTTAAGAGTTCGGCTCGATATTTATCATCCCGCTCCCGGCGGGGGTTATCGGGATCAAGGAAGTCAGCTTTGTCCAGAGCCCTTTCCAAGACGGCGAACCGTCCTGAGAAAAAGGGGCAAAATTGACCTCTAATACCCAGGCAATTGCCTTAAACATTTCCACATAATTTGAGGCATAAACCGAGTCAAAATGTCGCTGTTCTTTTAAAGCTACCCATTTTCCGTCACCATTGCAACGCCTTGTTTTGGAAAGGATTTTCTGAATCAGTTTTGATCCGCCTTCCTTGACCAGCATCTGCGGAATTCTTTCTATAATTGTTGGCAATTGACTCAAATCCACATCGAGATCCATTTCATCCGATCCGGACAAGGAAAACATGGATTTTATGGCATAGCCAAACGGACCGCCAACAATTTGGCCCAAGGTCAAAAGTAGATCGGTTCCCTCGCTCGTTGGGAAGGCCACCGTCATATATTCATGTTCTTGACCTTCTGAATCCGAAATTGTGGTATTAAATTGGGCTTGCATTTTTCCCCTGTTTTTTAAGCGCTAACGTTAGACCCATACTCCATTTTTAGATGGCCGGCTTTGATACTCCATTCCAACTGGCCAACTTCTTCCCCAAAAGTCATGTCGGCCGGCTTCGTAAACCAACATTGTGGAGCGGAAACCACAGATTCACCCCGATTGTCTTTCAACTGGAGGGAAAAAGAATCTTCGCCAGAAGCAATATCAGCATACATCATGTCATTTAGGAGTTTGTTTGTCGGACTTCCCTGAACTGTCCGTATGACTACAGTCCCGACATTATTGAACTTTTTAGCCCTTACGACAGATCCATGGGATCCCTGAGTTACTGCCCAATCATCATCATCTTTTGAGACAGTGATTGCTTCGCCTTTGATGAATTCAGTGATGATATTTGTCCCTAATACTAGGGTTACATCATCCAAATTATACGTTCGTGTTGTTTCACCCATTTTCTACCTCGCCTATGATTTCAAAACCGCGACATTTATGGTTGATTTCTGGATTGCTCCCGAAAGAAGCGCTTCAGCCTTCAAGTCATTGAATTCCCTGGCCAAAACATCAGCTGGATCTATACTCGCCCTTGTCGGAATATCAAGACTCGATTCACCAGCGGCAAGATGACCAATTGACTCCCCACGGGAAAGAATTCGCCTTACTTGAGCTGCGACCATATCGATTCCGGCTTGGGTGTAAGGGATTTTGCTTCCGAGGGCCGCTTGATCAAGCTTTAATTGAGCAACGGCCTCCTCTATTCTTGCCTCAAGCCAATCGTGAGCCAGCAAAACATCAATAAAATCACCATTGACCAAAACCCCATTATTAATGCAATTAACGCCGTAAAAAGTTAGGTATAGATTGCCATTTTGAGCTATGATGTTTGCTTTGGCCGTGGCGTCGATGTCAGTTGACGAATTTGGGGTTATTCCGACAATTGTCAAATAAGCCGCCGTTGTGGAGGCAACATCCGGATCAATTGCGAGAAAACGAGCGATCCAACCAAAATCCAACCACTCGGTATCGTCATGGTGCCATGAACAGAATGTTCGAGTCAATGCTTGGTCCTTCATGTAACCCAAAACATTATCAGATGCTGCCGTTTTCACATCCGAATCTGAGGTTTGGCATGAAAACATTTTCGTGTTGGCTTCGGCAAAATCAGAAGCATACCAAATGTCGTTTTTATCACGGGAATCAATCGCAAGACCATACCAGGTCGAAAAAATGCCATTGAGATCCGAAAGCTCGGTTTCATAGTTCACATTGGCTTGGGTTACCACTGTGGTAATGCCCGATGTTCCCGATCCCAAATCCCGATATTCCGAATCATAGGAAAATGGTTCGCCGGGATTATCGGCAGTTACAGTGACATCGGCTCCGGATCCGCCCACGGTCAAATTTTCGGCGGCCAATTTTGTTGTAAGATCCGCCCTAAGGGCCGCTGCAACATCGGTTTCGGTATCACCGGCCCCGGCGGTATCCGTGCCAGTGATTGTAGATCCGTGAAATGGAACAATTTCGATGTCGAATTCGTCATTTTCGGCAACCCCAGCCCCAATTGTCCATTTGATGGATTGGGCCTCATCGGATGCTTTTTTCCCAACGGCAACATCCGGGGGGTGTGGAGTCTGACTGAAAAATGTTGCCACAGCCGATTTTACATCCGTTCCCAGTGTGGAATCGTCTTGAGCATCCTGATTTGTCTCATAAATTTTGTAATCTTCGGAAAATGTGACATCTTCTGTCATCAACATAATTCTGCCAAATGTTGCCCTGGTCACTCCGAGGGCCGTGGACAGAATATTGACAACTACGTTCAAATCCCATGTTGCCATTTTTTCGCTCCTAAGTCGTTTCGATTTCTACATTTATTTCATCAATCCATGGCGTTCCCTCCGTCATGGATTGAATGCTGTTCACTGCAAATTCCATTTGAACCGAGGGGTCATGACTCACATCCCTCAATTCCGTTGTATCCAAATAGTCTCCGATTGGGTGGATTGCCACGTTGGCAGTTTTGAAAATCTCCAAATTGGATGGCAAATGTAAACTAAGCATCAAATCATCAATTAAATCTGTCGAATATTCGTCAAAGATATCAACGACTAAAGTCCCTCGTCTTTGCCAAGAATGATACTGTAAAACATCAGCCGATTCCTCTGGATCCACAGTTTCGCTGCAAAAAACATATGGGGTGGCTGATTCGGGCATGCCTTTTCGGAAATGGATCACTACATAAGGCTTGGGTGGCCTTGGGGCATCGGCGTTTATTTGACTCCGTTGAATCACATTGGTCACTGTGGGCAAGGCCCCTTTGATCCAGGTCTCCAATAATGTGAAAAAGCTATTCGTCATTACCGACCTCAATCAAAACATAGGCCTTGTGAGGGATCCCGTTCAAGTGGAGTTGCCAATCTCCAATTGCAAAAACCAAATATTCATTTCCATTCCAAAGGAATCTATCAGATCCTTTCTGTCCGTTTAGATCTGTTGTTTTTAAAAAAGGCTGATTCGACTCACAGTAAAAGGAAAATCTCGCCTTGGTCCTTGTTCCCTCGGGTAGCATTTCAATTTCGCGAGCATTTAAGGGTTGAAGGGATCCTATTACTGTGAATTGATCCGTAGTTGTCGATGGCACCCATTTCCCATAGACATAGGAACCGGCTTCCGATTGCCGTCTAATGGTGAATTTTTTAGGTGCCAAAATCGTCATGGGCCATCTCTGATAATTTTTGACCATTTGGGCTGTTGTCCAGATCGACCACGATCTGAAGCGATGCCAATTCTCCAGCGAATGGAAGAAAAAAGCAGACCCGATCTTTCGCTTACAATTCCCTTCAATCCTGACAAAATGTCCTTCCTAACTCTTTCCGCAATGTCGGCTAATGCATCAATTGGATCCATTTGCCGTATCAAAATATTGTATTGGGCCTCTTGAAATTCCGTAGCAAAAACCGAACTTCTGGCGTCAATGGTTGCTGACAACCATTGTCCTTTTGCCTGCCAAATTGCGGCAACCTTTGCCGTTGAAACACCATCCTTGTATTTGGTTTTTGAGTCCAAAACTCCAACCCAAGCCGCAAGGCCATCAAGCTCATAAAGACTCCGAATAATCCGATTGTAGCCATGATCTCTGTCAATCACCATTTCCGTCAATTAAGAGATCCTTTTTCCACCGAGACCACCAACCTTTACCCGCTTGAAAGGCCACATCATTGGGGGTCATGCCATCACCACCATAGGTCTCGGCTAATTGGCCGGTTTTCACTCCCTTGAGTCCGATAGCCCGCCGATAGATTTCCCTAAGGGCCTTTACATATTCATAAACTCCGATTTTGACCCCGCTTGGAATGTCGTCATAAAAATATGTTTCAACTATTCCGCTTGTTCCTCCGCTGGGGGTATAGGTAGCATCCGCTTGAAATGCTACTTCCGGATCTCCAGAGTAAACCCAGATATTGGGGCCGGCCCCATAAATCTCAAAATCCCAATACCGCGATCCGTCAAGGCTTTCGGCTAAATCTTCCCGAAGTTCCGACGCCACTTTACTGGAAGTGTCTCCCGATGATGCGGTGTAACTTACTGAATATCCCGAGTCATCATCGGGAATCACTTGTAATTCAAAAAGGTCTCCATCACCAACGCCAGATTCAATGACAAATCTGGCCTTATTGAGAATGAAATCCTTGTCGAGGTAAAGATCGGCGGCTTCGATTGCGGCTTCGAGCCACAATCTGAGCTTGATATCTTCTGATACATCTCCATCTAGGCCGAGATATTGCTTCATCTCCCGTTTGTTAGTGGCCCAAGACATGACGTCAACAACTCGCATTCTCTAACCCCTTGTTTTTATTGGGGTTTTATTTTGTGAAACCAGAGTTTTTGCCATTTTTTTATAACCCATTGAAATCACTACGAAAACAGTCGCTTCACAATCAACGTTTTTGAAAAGGCGATATAGTAATACCTCCCCAAATAACGTTGATTCTGGGCCGAATCTGCCATGTCTCCGCGAATTTGATAATTAAATGATTTCAACTACTTACTCCAATAATGCAATTAATTCGGATTTCTTGGCCGATCCATCATATTCCACACCCAATTCATCCAATTTGGCCTTTAGTTCGGATTTTTTCCAAGTGGAATAATCCACAACCGGCCGAATTTCCTCACGAATTTGGGGGGCCACTTTGTTTTTCAGCGGTTTTTCGTCATATGGTTTCGCCAGACCTCGCCTAATAAGCACCTTTGCATAATGCTCTGGAAGGCGAGGGGTGATTAAACCCCTCGCTCCGAGGTTCTGAACTGTTGCTAAAAGAACAACCTTTCTAGACATTTAGCACCTATGCGCTCGGGGCCGAATCGAATTCACCATGTACATAGGCGAAAACGGAGTTAATGGAGTGTAATAGGGTTTCATCATACCTGACAGTCAGTTCATTTTTTGCGAACTGGTCATCGATGTAGCCTATTTGGATCTCAGATGTTTGCTGGTCGTAAAGCTCCGAAGCCCTTGCGGGATCCAATAGGAGAAAATCTCCATCAACAATAGCATCATCAAGAACCACTGGGAATGAACTCAAATAACGCCGACCTGGTCCTTGGTTGACGATCAATGTCGGACCTTGTCGAGTATTAATGTAATGGCCATCACTAGAAGCTTTTTCCAAGTAAATGTTCATCCAATCCCGCTTGTTGAGTACCAGTACAAGATTGGGATCCCCAGCAATCAGAAGACTTGCTTTCAAAACCGCATCGGCTCGGGTATCCCCAACGACTCCACCACTCCAAGCATAGGTCTGGACGCCAGTTTCCGAAGCAAATCCGGCGAGTTCCCCAGCATTAGCATCATCGCCATACATCAAATGCCAAGAAAGGATCTTTTTTGCTCGCTCAACAAGAACACGGCGGATCCAAGAATCTAGCATTGGAGCCGCATTCAATCTTTGTTTGGTAATCCCAAGTAGAACAGCCAATGTTTTCATGGTTTCGGTTACGTTTTCAAACTCCGCGAAACCATAGGGTTTTGTCGCTGATTCGGCTGTTGCTCCGTAAACCTCTGAGGTGATATTGTCATCTTCGGCAACGGCGTAATCAATGACGGCCGAAGCGAAAGTCAATTTGCTGTTTCCAGTGTCAACAGTGTCAATCAAATGTCGGTGCATTCCTGTTGCTGTGGCCCAGATCCTGACATATGTTCCCGCCACAAAACCGTCAGTTGAATCAACTACAATTTCGTCAACTGGAGTCACGTCACCAGCAACGGCCGAAGTGGAAAGGGTATGAACATATCCAAAATGAGATGTTCTAGTCTCTTTTCGGACAATCACCGACTCGGTTCCAGGGGCCGGAATTCGAGCAATGACATCCACAAGGCCCATCTCGTCAAAAGCATCTTCGACAACACCGGGCCTATATTTGGGAATCACCAAACCGCTCAATTCAGTGGATCCTAGAATTGTTGCCTTGGATCCGCCGGTCAAGGATGGGACTTTTACTCCTGGAGATCCTGCCAAGGCTCCAACATTTTTCTGAGACCAACGGTTTTTATAGACCTCAGATTCATGGATCATTTGACCGATGGTTTTTTGGCCTTCGGGTTTCGTTGGCGGCCTTGCAAGCTCAAGATTGTCAATGCGGTCATTGATTTCCTTGGCTTTTTCGGCAAATTCGGCTTTTAGTTCCTCAAGGGTTTTACCTGTCTTTTCCTGATATTCGGTCAAAGCTTCTTGATTTGCTTTTTCCCTTTTTTTGGTTTCCTCAGCAAATTTTTCCTGAAGGGCCTTGAAACCTTCTCGAATTTCCTTGGGCCCGCCGTTTTGCGGGTCATTGTGTAACATTTTGTCCATTTTTATCCTCCAAATTGATTTATAAAACGCCGCAATTCGGCTTGAAAAATATCCACAGTGTTGTCCACTGGAATTTTGTAATCCTCATATTCTTTGGTTTTTATTTGTAATGTGGCCAACGGATTGGCTGAAAGCCCTTTGGTAACAGCTGAGATCTCGATCAAGGCAAGATCGGAAAGATGAGGAATTCCATCATCTTCATACGAGTCGACAATTCCGTACTTGAAACTTGAACAGTCAATTGCTCCGGATTCTATGGCCTTGATGAGGTCTTGGCCTTGTTGGGTATTGTGGATCTTGGCTTCATAATAGAGGCCGTAATCATCTTCCTTTAGGATTGTGGTAATCCCAATTGGGATTTGTTGGGTTTGGTGGATCCAAAGAAGTGGCAAATCCTGTGATTTATACAATTCCAGCCAATGAGCGAAAGCCCCTTTATCTACCACCTCGCCATCTTTGTCCACATTTCCAAAAACGGAAGCATAGCCCTGGATTTCGCCTGCAAATAATCCCTTAGATTTCATTTGGGATTGACAAATAGCCCACGCGCTATCTTCTGAATATCCTTGAGCTAATAGGGCTTCAACACAAGCATCGAGTTCTGCTGGTTTTGAATCCTGTTTTTCTTGTGACATTTATTACCTCTTTTAAAATCTTGCCTGAAGGATTCTTATTTGTCAATTTTCGGTATTTCTTCCTGCAACGACAATCTGAGAATTGGCCAGATCCAAATCCGGCACATGTTCCATGTTCAGGCCAACTCGTCTCGCTGCTATATTTGTCGGATATCCAAGATTCACAAGACCTTGGGCCACATCGACACGATCTTTTAGGATCGTCAAGCCGATATCAGATCCTGTTACATCGTACCAAAGACGGACCTGATCCCCATAAATTGGCCAAATCAATTGGTTATTTAATGCCGAATAAATAGTATTCAGCATGGGGAAAAGGGCATTTAACCACCAAATCTTTGTCGCTGTGGCGAAATTTTGGAGTGTGGCGTTTTCGTATATCCCAACAATGGGAGGTGGGGTCCGAAAAACGGCCAGCATCCCATCTCTGGAAAATCTGCGAGTATCAAAAATGTCAGAAGCTTGACCGGCTTGAATTGGGGGATGTATTTTTGCGCCTTTTCCCACGACAAGGGGGGTCCCGTCTTGGGTGGCTTTTTGGTAGTTTTCGGTCAATTCCTTCAGAACTTGTTGCTTTTGCTCTTCGGTAGGTCCGAAAAATCCGTCTATTTCGACAACGATTCCGGGGGCAACACGATTTTCGAGATTGGCCTTCTGGCGATTGTGCGCGGTTCGATCAATTTCAACATCCCTCATTGCCGCATGCAATGGGCACTGACCCTTCCAAAGGGATCCGGGGGCCGCATTTTGGATGTTTACCAGTTCATTTGGCCGATATTTCTCGGATCCATATTGGTATTCAATAGGAACTCCGTCGGATCCCTCACGTGCCTTCATTTTTGACGGCTCAATCAAAAGATAAACGGCCTTGATCCGCGGATTTTTTCCAGACTTGATCAAGGCCGGTTTCAGCCATGCGTTTCCGGTCAGGTAAATATGCTGGGCCATGGTTTCAACTAACTGATTCCATGACCATTTAGGTAGATTGCCATTTGTGCCAAATGGGTGCTTAATTAGATCATTTAGGGGATGAGTTGAGATCTCAACCCATTTGTCTTCATTGGCTTTTCCGGCCCTTTGAACTATTGCTGGGAGCGAAGCGATCGCTTCGGAGTTTCCAGAAATGCAAGCGTAAGAAAAAGTTGACGCTTCGAGAAGGGTTTCCAAGTTATCCCCGGAAAATTGTATAGCCGGAATAAAGCCGTCCGATCGCATATACACGACAAGCTGGTAGTCCTTTTGTCCGGTTTCCGAGTCATCAGATTTGACCTTATTCCGCCTAAACCAATCCTTAATAGCCATATCTTAGATATGACAGGATTGGGCCTATTTGTCAAATTTCGGTGATTTGGAAGAGGGGGGTTTCAAGCCAACGGTTTGAAACAAGAGGAAGTTAAATCTCCATTTCCGCTATTAAGGGTTCCATTTCTGCGGGAAAATCACAATTATTGCGGCTTAACCATCTGGCCGCTTCGTCTTCATCGATAATTTCCCAGGTCTCAATTGTCCCTTGCCATTGAGACCAACAATTTAGGACCCATTTCCCTTTTGCGGTCCGGTAAAGGGCTTCGTGTTCAGTTTTTGATCCGGTGGCTTTCGACACATGGTTAGACCCATCCCACCATGAATCCTCACCATACTTGGTTGCTTTGTCCAAATCGAACCAAGATCCATTACTCAACGGTTGTCTTTTCATTGTTTTCTCCCCTTTCTGAGTTGTTTGGCAAAATCCAAGAGATCGTGTCTCTGACATTTTCGCCAGAAAGTGCCGTATTTTTCCTTGGCCGATTCAGCGGCTTGTTTGATCTTGCCACCTGCCTGAATCAGCGTGAATTTCACCCAAGCCTTTTCCCTTCGATGTTTTTCGGCAAGATCGTAGGAAGCCGGACGGGTCTCGGCTTTGAGAACTCGTCGCGGCTTAGGCTTATTCTTCCCTTTGTAGGCCATGATGGTCATGATTGACTCCCATGGATTGGACAATCTTCATTGGGGCAAGATCGCCAGCAATAACAGAGCCCATATCCGAGGTCCCATCCGTCGCCAGCTACTGTAATTACGGATTGATCCATAAATGTATAACGGATCACATCACCAGTCCTATATCCATCCCGCCAATCTTCCCGAATCGAGGTATCCTCAAGAACTTCTGTCAAATAATGACCGTCTTTGTCCTTGAAATTCATCCCATCGTTGTTGAATCTTCTGGCGATTGCTTGAGCAATTGTCATTTTCTTTCTTCCTTTCTTCCTTTGTTGGTTTGTGTTGCGTTCATGCCCTTATATATTGCAAACGGGGTGCCAACTTGAACACGAAAAACTCAATGATTTCCGCTGTGATCTTTGTTATTTCAGGGGAAAACCCGAAGAATCCCGCAACTTTTGCAGTCATTTTAGCACTTTTTTCATACTGATTTTTATGATTTTTGTGATTATTTGGCCGTTTTGAGGAAAAACTATGAAATTTTTGCATATTTTGTTAAGTATCCGTAATTTTTGGCCTTTTCCGGGCCTTTAGAGGAGTCTAAATGGCATCAGAATCGGCGCTATTTTTAAGGATACTAACATCCATCGGAGATCAAGAAAATGGATTCTAGGCCTATCTTTTTTGTAATGATTTCGGTAGTTTAGGGATTTTCGCCTATTTGGAGGTATTGTCATGGAAAAAGGTTAATGATATCAAGGCGTTAGCTTTCAATCTCGTTTATCAGGGATGTCAAATACCACCCCAATGAATGATTGAGCTCACTGTGAAGACATTTCTCAAGCCCTTCCTCTGTAATGCTGTCCAATTCGGACAAAATGAATTTATAGTGTCTAATAGTCGGGTCTATATTTCCGATTCTTTTGGCCAAGCCAATTTCGGAAAGTAATTCAAAATGCCTAACATTATCACCAATTGGATAGAACAGAACCCCAAATTCATCGGGTTCTCGACGAACATTCAGTATCAATGATTCAATCCATAAGTTCAATAGGATCCTAGTTGTCATTATTATCCCCTATTTTTTCTTCAAAAGTCATTTTCCCAACGTCCCAAACCATGGCTTTGAATAATCGGACATCCAAATCAGAGCCATGGTCATCGCGTCCACTTGATCATCATGACGGGCCGCCGGAAAAGTCAGGATTTCGGGTTTGAAATCATCCCGAACCCATCCGTAATATTCAGGGTGTGGGAAAAATATTTGCCCAGCTTCAAAAAGGGGCGTTACAGCATAAGCCCGGCCCTGCTTTGATTGACCCGTGGGGTTCCAGCCAATTAAACCTGGTATTTCCCGACTTAGCGCATCAATCACTTCTTTTCCCTTGGCTTTGTTTTCAATTATTACCGCCCTTAGATTGGGCCATTTACGGACTTGCTCCTTGATAGCTTCAACCATGTCTGGAACTGTCATTCGACGCTTTTCTTGGGGATGAAGTAAGTACCTTTTTGCTCCGCAAGCCCCCCATGTTTGGCCCACGACGAAATCAGCGTCTGAGGTGGTAGATCCAAAAGTGCAATCCCAAGATCCAATGACATAATCCATTTCAGGAAGCTTGTCTGGTAGCCAATATTGGAAGGTCGATTCTTTGAAAATCATCCCGCCGGCCGGTGAGGGTTGCTGTTGAAATTGGCCAGTGTAGGCTGATAAACCAAGCTGGATTTTTTTCCGCTCGGTTCCCTCCCTCGAAAGTCTTTTGGGAAAAAGAAGCTCTCCTTTTTCTTTGCGTGGATCGTAGGCCCCAAGAACAGTGGTTCGACGGATCCCGTCAAATTCATTTGGTAGACAGACCAATTCCCAGCCCCCTTGTTCCAAAAGGTGGCCAGCAAGATCCCTTTGATGCAATCGTTGCATGATCAAAACGATGGGGTCATTGTCGGGATCATTTAGGCGGGTTGAGAGTTTAGTGTCGAAAAAACGAACATGTTCAATAAGTTGCTTTTTGTCTGAAAATGCATCGCCGGCATCAATGGGATCGTCAATGATGATCCGTCGGGCACCCATGCCTTGGATTCTCTGGCCTGTGGATCTTGAAAGACGGGCCCCGCCGGCGGAATTCACAAAATAACCTTTTGCGTCCTGATTGGTGTCGAATTTCCATTCGGGGAGGAAAGATTTCTGGTACCAATCGGAAGTGCAAACCTCCCTATGATGCCGGGCGTCCCTGAGCACAACGTCATTGGCAGCTGCTGAGGCTATGTATTGCAAGTGGGGATTATCTATCCATTCCCACGCCGGCCAATATACGGAAACTATAAATGATTTCAGGAATCTGGGGGGAATGTTGATAATCAATCGCTTGATTTGGCCCTTTGAAACCGCTTCAAGATGCTCCGCTATGACCCCAATGTGCCAATTGTCCACAAATGCAGATTGTGGATGATGAACATGCCAAGCTTGTCGGATGAATTCCTTCAGGGATCGGCGGGCCTTTTCAGCGTCAATAATGCGTCGGATTTCAGATTCCGGAAGCGAAGCAAAAATTTCGGAGGGATTAGTCATCATCCCCTATTTTCCTTGTGGCAATTAAAAGGATTGCCACTATGACAACCCAGGCAATTATGACCCAAAGGGTAAGCATCAATGGTGAAACTCCGGATCGAAGCGCTTGAGAATGTCACGAATCAGGTTCATCCCCTCCGAATCGCAACAACCTTCCATGGATTCGTAAAGAGTTTGGGCTTCGGAATGAGAGATCAAAGCTATTTTAAGTTGCATCAAAAGAACAAATAGTTTTTCAGCGTGATTACTGATCCAAAGAGGCTCATTTCTTTCTTGGCATTCCCTGCATTCACAGTCTTGATCATTCATCGCCTTCTCCCTCCGTCAATTGCTTGACCTCAACAAAAGCCGCGTCAAGGGCTTGAAGCTTTTCGTCCGAAAGTTGACTAATGGCTCTCCGGGCAGATAGCTGTATTTCGGAACCATCGGGCCCGCTGATTTCCATCCGTTTCGGAATTGTAACTCCAGAAATCCCAAGGAGATGGATCCCGGCTTGAAGCCGGGTTGACGGTTTGACGATTGGTTCGCCACGTGTATCCAGATCCCCTCCAACACATTTCCCCCTAAGTATATCCATAAGGCACATAATGATTTCGTCAATGTTATCGATGGCACGTTGACGAGCTTTCTCTCGGGATTCAACCCGATTTTCAACGGATTTCTCAAAAATATAGCGGTCATAAGCCTCGGCCCGATCTTTCCAGCGGTATTTTTGAAACCAGCCATTAACTGTACAGGGGGCCGCCTTGCAAATCTTAACAATTTCAATCTGTTGGCGGGCATTTCCAAGCTCAAGATACCGCAAAAAAGCAGAATATGCCCTTTGCGTTTCCTTTGGTAATTTATCCCATGGTTTTCCAGAATTCATACTTTTATTTTATTTTTGTTGGGTTATATTACAATTTTTTTCTTCTGTAGCACTTTGCGACACCATCCATAAGGCCAAAAGGATTTTTTTATTAGTGGCATTTGAATTGCCTCCGTCTTTCTGCTGCTATTTGATCCCGGATATCTGTGAAGATTCTCTCAAGATCTGCGAAAATTTTTTCGGCTGGAATTTCGCGCTTGACGGCCAATTCGATTTCATCGGCTTCAGACCTGAGAAGGTCGGCGATGGTCTTGAGGGTTTCAGGATTCATTTGTTCCCTCCAAAAACCATTGACCGACTTCGCTAATGAAAGTCTCTATGGTTTCCCATCGAACTAGGCCAAAGGATTCTTTGGCCCAAACGTATTCCCAATATTCCTGACCCATGCTATCACATTTCCTTCGCTCGACAATCCAATTTTCGTCACATGCCTTGTCCTTGGGCTTGTAGATCAGACGAAAATATGGGTTTCGCCAGACGATTTTAGGTGATTTGTTTTTTGACATTGTTACCTCCAAATCACAATGGTTTTTGCTTGTGGCATATATGCTGGATTATTCTTGACCATTTTCATCCTTATAATTTGCCCCAAAATGTTGATCAACGCGAGCGTTG
>Ga0180438_10001840_pt1 | contig 36473 bp, 72 predicted proteins | sample SS_ome_12_FD_132455 | JGI IMG/M metagenome (GOLD analysis project Ga0180438, IMG submission 132455) | Hypersaline lake sediment archaeal communities from the Salton Sea, California, USA - SS_3_D_2 metaG | ecosystem: Environmental > Aquatic > Non-marine Saline and Alkaline > Hypersaline >... | reverse complement strand
GTCGTGTGGTTTTCGTGTCATAAAATTTTATACCTCCCCCGCTACCTGTTCCCCTTCAACGGGTTACGTCACAAGCCCCAAGACTTACAACTCCAAAGCCCTTGTTCATCATGTATCAACATATTTTCCTCGCGTCGTCTCGGGTACCACTCAGACAACCTCGGTTCATGCCATAAGTGTCTCACATGTCCGCGTGTCCTCTTGACTGACATAAAAGCATTCAAGCACCTGTCAAGCAGATCCCCGTCTTCTCTGCCGTGTCCCCACATCCTCTCGTCGTAGCCGTTCATTGCCTGCCAATCCTTAGCGTGCATAGCGCAAGTGCCACAAGGATTGATGTCAAGCTTATATCCTCCTTCCCGCTGTTCAAAGTTAATAAACGGGAACAGCGCATGCTTGTCCTGCAACGTCCTGCACTCGTCTATAAAGCTCTCACTTAACACGCAGTCCACATCGGTCTTGACTATAACAGCGTCTGGGTGTTCTTCACATGTCCGCCTTATCCATTCGTTGTTAGCGCGTGAAGGGCTGTATCGCTCGCTTTGTTCCGGTGTCTCGACAAGTAGTATAGATGCCATGCTATCATGCTTCCTAAAGCGTTCTACAATCTTCCTGTCTATGCCAACGGCTACACATCCTATAATTACTTTATTCATGGCGTTGTCACCATCTTGTAAACAATCCAAGCAAATGCACATGCAAACAAAATGATAACCATACATCCGCTCTCAGTCGTTTGCAGGCATCCGTTTTTCTTCTTTGCTTCCCGTTCTACATAGATTACTTGCGGTTCCGGTTTCTTTTTCATTTGTCTTGCTCCTTTTGTCCTCTGTCATCAGTTAAAATGGATGCATATTTGACAATAGGATTATTGGTAATATCCTTAGCACAACAGCCACACCCACCATCGTCAAAACTGCCGTCAATGGTATCCCCTATCAATATCATATTACCTAAACTATCGATACAAATATCGCCCCATGCATAATCGTCAATATTTGGGCTTTTTGCTGGAACCCATTGTATTTCGCTTGTTTTCATTTGCTTTGCTCCTTTGGCTCTAAAACTTCCCAGCTCGTAACATCCATCCGTTCACCACCCGCTATATGTATTACACCCGCGTTGCCTTTTAGCTTCTTATCCGGCCCAATCTTATCCCACACAGGACACTTACGCCGTGCTTCAAAGTCTGGGCTTCTGTTGTCTTTATCGCCTTTGCCTACCATTATCAAACCCTTTCATGCTCATACCCGCGTTTAATCGCCCGTTCCATATACATATCCTTCATCTTGCCCTCGTTGCCAATACCCCACCAGTTGCGCCCCGGCTGTCCTATGTGGTTTAATCGCAGTGGCAACTTAACCCGCTTTTCTGCTGGCCAGTTGTCTTTAAATACAGTGTCATAGTTCCCGGCGTGCTTCCAACTTGTAAACGTCGGGTTATGTGGCAAATGCGGGTCGTCGGTGTGGAATATCCAAAAGTATCCTGGCATTTCGTAAGGCGGATCCGGGATATACTTCACGCCGTCTTGATAACGTGGTGCTCCGTATAGGTTGCCAACTTCAAGCGTTGACATGCACTCATGCCAATTTACAGGGGGGAGAATGTCAGCATCAAACACACAAACCCACCCAGAATACTCCATAACAGGAAAGAACTTAATAAGCTCGTCCATAGCTCCACCCTTGTTGAATGTTGCCCCATTGTCATAGAATACGCTTGTTCTGTGTGTCACGGCTTCGATTACTTCTGCCACCTCTGCCGTGTCATTATCGTTATCGTCAGTTATGACATAAACAAGGTCAAGCCCTTTCTGCCACGTCAAAAGCGTTTGACGTAGCTTATCCGCATACCCGACAGAAACAGTTATGCCGATCATTTGATACCCCTTGCAATATTATCTTTACCTTCAAACGTGATTTTCATTTTGTACATGCCTTCACATGCTTCACCAACATTTACTCCAGTTACAACAAACATTTTCCCGACGGAATCAAGAGCCTTCCTCGATTCGTGCCAATTTGCCACGGTTTGAATAGTAATCGTTCCATCGCCTGCCGGATAAAGCAAAAGACGCTTGTTGTATTTCTTGTCCAGCCAAAGATATATCCATTTAAGCGGGTTCATACATCGCCCCTTTGCTTGCTTGTATTGCGTGGATGTTTAAACACATTCAATCCCTGCTGAATGTTGCCCGCTGCCTCTATCCTGTCCCAAACCTGCGGGAACCAGTCGGCATAGTCCTTTATATCAACTTCCAGCCGTTGCGCTTTAGGCACGAGATTAAACGCCTTTTCGCACTGCATCAGCATGTAATCAACGGCTATTTCAGCCTGTTTAATTCTCCTGTTCGGCTTGACGCTGTTGTTCATTACCCACCAGTGATTGAGCCAGTTGCCACGGTCTAGCCTTTCGTAGCTTTCTATGACCCTTTGCCGGTCACGCTTAAGCCAGATATACAGCGCGTCCGGGTGCTGTATTAACAAATAAGGCATAACCATTCTAAGCTGTGGGTTAACCTCAATATGGTTGTCCGGGTAATGATGCAGACTGCACAGGCTTTCGTGTGCCGTTGTGTAGTTTCCGGCAAATGAAAACGCGGCCTCTGCTGAGACTGTGCCACACCTGCCGGTTCCAAAAATAAACACGTTCATCTATTCACCCCTCAACCGTTGATAGTCTGTAAGTTCCCGCGCCTCGCTGTCACGTTCCGAGTGGTTAACGTGTTCGCGGTTTGCCTGTTCTGCAAGCTGTTGTGTGCTATGGCTTACATCGTCTTTCTTTTCGTAGTCGTAGTGACCTTTCAAACGCAAAGCGCATCCGCAACCGTGACAATACCGCTCAACCTGTGTGGCAAACCTATCCATAGACATCTTCCACCATTCCGGCACAATCTTAACGCCTGCTTTGTCGTTATAAACCGCGCTCCAAGCCGCTGCAACTTCACAGAAAAAGCCCTTTAGTTTGCCGTTGCGTTGAACGATTGCCGGGCTCCACCGCTGGTTAATATCACAGCTTGAAATAATCTTGTAGCGTGTATCCTTATCCGGCACAAGATCTGACATTGCCACCATAACCGCACCATGCAGGCTGTGCAACTCTTCGCCCCATACCTTTGCCTGTTTGCACGTGTCGCGCATCTCTTCGCCTGCTTTTGCGTTTCCGTGTACGTTAAAATTGTAATACCCAAATGTTTCGTTTACAATTTTGCCATGTCCGTTTAAGTTATTTGTCCATATTCCACGCTTTGCCCTGTTCGGCAATACCTCCGCCATAATATCGCAAAGCTCGTCAAACTGGGGGTGCAGGCAGGGGTTTCCGCCCATCATGCCGACAACGCCCGGATAGTCAATAAGTGACTCACAAGCAAGCAGGAAGTTTTCCGGTGTCATGTCCTCGTGTCCGTGCTGGTATGGTAGCATCTGCGTGCAGTTTGAGCACATCCCGCCGTCGCATCGGTTTGTTACAAGGATCTGCATAACGCCGTAGATGGCTGTGCCTCGCATGTCTCCGGGAGCCTTCATATTCTTTAAACATTGGTTCTTTGTCATTGTGTCGCCTTTATTTTATGTGAATTACACCCTTAAATGACCCCGCTTTATTGCTAGGCCCGTTTGTGGTGAAAATACTTCCGTCTGTACGTCTGTAAACATAGCCTCCGCTTTTATATCTTAGCTTTGCATGAATTACCCTTTCTGCTGTTTGATTTGCTGTTGTGGAATGGTTGAAATTGTAGTGATAAAGCACCTCGTCGATATGTGTTTCTGTCAAAGAATCATAAGCTTTCAAAAGCGATTTGTACCATACTTGGTCGTCGCCGTAACCAAGCCCGTTATCCCATTTGCAGGATCTTGCAATATCTGCATGCCATGCACAAAGGTGGTTAGCTGTCATTTGCTTCACCCCGCCCTTATGCGTCCGGTCGTCGCCTGCAAGCGTAAATGACTGGCGCTGTTTTTCGGTGCCGTTAATTGTCATATCACAGTCAAAAGTGATTACGTCTTTATTGCTGTTGCATCCTGCTACAATCGCTGATACATAGCTTGAAGATATTAAGTCGTCGTCGTCAACAAAGGCAATGTATTCACCGCCTGCGCTTGATGTTAATATATTGCGTTTTTCCCCGCTGGTGATCGTTCCGCCGTCGCAGAAAACGAGTATTTCAGCGTTTCCGACACGCTTGCACTGTCTTTGCAGGTTGCGGTATAAAGGCACCCAGTCGCGAGACGTGAGCGCGCACATTAGGATTGACAACTTCATTCAAAACAACTCCGGCTGATTAGGATTAACTTCCCCGATTAGTTTTTTGGTTTTCTCAGTGATATTCCGTACTGCCTTGCTCTCTGCCTCATACGTGATAATGTCACCACTTTTGCCGACAAGCATATTGATAGCAACCTTCACTGCTGGCATATCTTCCCCGTCTTTGATTGCGTTATTCAAGCTGCTGTTCTGCCAGCCCTGCCACGTGATCCGCTTCGACTTCTGCCAGTTTCTTGATCGTTTCTTGTATGTTCATTTTTGCACCTTGTTGCTGTTTCCATTGATTTCTTTGTTGGCGTTTACTTCACACTTATATTCTTGTTCCAGCCGCAGCGCCCGCTTTCTTTTTAAATAGCATTGCACAAACGGAAGTACAGGAAGTAGCACCATGGCTATCGTTATTTTTATCACTTCCGAAACGCATTCCCATACGTAGGGTGTCATATGTTTTAGTGTCTTCCAATAACCATGAAATTCCCAAAGAGTACGCCAATATCCCATTTTTACTATGTTAGAAGGGCAGTTTCTTATTTTTCCCGCATCTTTGATCAGGTCTTTTTTCATCATTAATCCTCTAATCTGTTACTAATCACCAGTTTCGCGCTCCTTGTTTTCGTTTTCGATCTCTTGCACCTTATCCCGTAAATCAGTCCAACACCAAGTAACACCTTCTGAGTCTCCGCCAAGTTCAACCCATAATTCTGCCACTTTTTCAATTAGTTGCGAATCACTCATCCTAACACCTCATCAACTTGCAGGATTACGCACCCTTTTGGTTCTTCGTCTGCTGGCACGTGTTCCCAAATTACCTCTGTTTTGTCTTTGCGCTCGTCAGAATAGCATGGTAGTAGGCGTTTGCATAGCTCATCATTTTCGTATCCTGCACAACCTGTACAAAACATATTTTCCGCTGTCACCGCTTGATACACCTTGCCGTCAATCCTCCGCCATTGTTCGATGTCAAGTACGCAGTTTTTCATTTCACCAGCTCCGGGTTGTCGTGGATGTTGCCGATTTTTTCTGCCTGCCCACGGCTTCCAAGCTGAAGAAACAGTGGCCCGAAATCATCTTGTCCATATTTTGCCTTAAACCTGTCCAACTCATAAACTACGACAAACCGCTCTCCTTTTTGGACACAAACATCCCCCTCAAAAATCCTCACCCCGTCCTTGTCTTTTAGTCCGGTGTATTGGCCAACTGTTGTTGGGTCTACATACCACTTTGTCATGTCATCCTTTAGCAAACCGTCACCAGTCTGTAATATCACATCAGATAATCTAGCTCCATCTTTCCATTTTGCGTGTCCCCCATATACCCACTCCCCATTATCAATCCGCTTGCCCCGAAACAAAATTTCTCTATTCATTTCACCATCTCCTTAGCCCTTGCCAACAATTCATCGCTGACATTGCGCTTGCCTGTTTCCAGCTTTGAAATGTACTGCCCGCCTGCATCAAGCCCTAAAGCATGCGCAAAAGAGGGCTGGCTCATTCCAAGCTTTTCCCGTATCTGTTTTAGTTGTTTGCTTTTTTCTTCCATGTTGTTCCTTTATTTTTTGTTGGCTTTGGCTTCGTCAATGATTGCCGTTATTTTTTTGACTTGTTCAAGCGTAAAGCAATCTGCGCTGCTGCTTGTCACAAATTCATAAATTCGGCTGTATCTTTCCTTTTTTTCAATTTCATCTTTGACGAATTGGATGTCTTCTTGGGTGGCAACTTTAATAATAAAATCGCGATACCACGCTTCACCGGGAGATGCACCGTTACTCTTTTTAAACCTTCTCTTAATGCACACGATATACTTTTTTGTAAAGCGCTGAACAGTATCGATTGCTTTGCCATTGTGCGATGTCTCAATTAAAAGCTTATCGCCGACTTTTATTTTGCTGTAGTCCATTGTTGTTTCCTTTATTTTTTGCCATTGTTCTCGATAAGCGACTGCCTGTAGTTTTGCGTTTGCTCTTCGATTTTTTGAAGGCGCGTTGATTCTGCCTCTATCATTGTTCTCAGAACAGATGCCTTTTTTACGTCAATTGAATAAAAAGGATATTCTGCATCACCATAAGCCTTTAACATTCCAATATTTCTAAATAAATCTGCAACTGCCCTGTACTTTGCAGCACAATTTTCAATCTCTTCAATTCTTTCTTCAAGCTCTTTGATTCTCTTTTGCGTGTCAAACATTTTCCTGCCCTTCGTTTAATCGCGTTTTAACGCCGTTTTATATCAGACCTATACATACACCTGCATTTTCGGCTAAAGTGCGTTAGAATTGCTCGGAGGGGTGTTTTTGGGTTAATTAGTCATTGCCCATTCAATCAAGTCTTGCCCTGTTTCATCTTCAATGTATTCAGCAAGTTGTTCAGCTTGCTCATCCGTTAGCCAATGATAAACTCCGCAACGATTAACATTTACATCACCATCACCATCGACAATTGCATCTCCTACATTAAAACGATATTCAGCAGCTTTGGCAACTTCTTCCTTGCTACTTGCAAATGCTTTTTTAATTGTTTCGAGTGAGTGTTTCATAATCTTTTCCTTTTTGTTACCGGGCTTTTCTCCGCCCGTTGATATTAACTTAGCACAAAACTGTACTAGTGCAAACGCCTTTTTTGCTTTTTTTGAAAGTTTTTTGCAGTTCCTTTTTCTGTTATTGGATTTGGGTTTCTTCGGAGCTAGTAAATGTCTCTCCTGCCCTGTTCAGCCCAACCAGCCGTGTTGTCGTCAACACCTCCGCGCTGTTTCTCAGCAAACATGACACGCTCCGGGATAAACACCATTTCAACATTTCCTGTCTTGCCGTTACGGTTTTTGCGGATATAAACGGTCGGTTGCCGTGACTGGTCGCCATCCCTTGCACGTCCAAGCAATGCAATAATATCAGCATCCTGTTCAATCGCACCGGATTCGCGCAAATGTGATAGCTGCGGTTCGTGTCCCTCTGCTTCCCGGTTTAGCTGTGCAAGTATGCAGATGTGAATGTTCAGCTCCTTTGCGCAGTTTTTGAGTGTTGACGATATTGCAGAGACTTCATTCTCACGGCTTGCATATCTGCCGTCTTTAAGTGGTGGCTTGATATACTGCAAATAGTCCACATAAGCAATCTTAACATCGTGATCTCTGACAAGCTCGTATAGGTTACTTGCTATTTCATCAGCACGGATATTGCCCTTGTCCTCAAGCCATAATGGCAGGCCTGCGAGCTGTGTTGCGTGGTTGTTAAGGTCTTTAAGCTGGTTCTGTTTTATGTCCCCAAGATTGTCCATGCTTGTCTGTATCTTGCCACATAGAACGCGCAAAATAAAATTCTTGCTGTTCATTTCTGCCGTGAAGTATGCTACCGGGATTCCTGCACCTGTCTGATTTTCCGCCATATTGACAGACAGCGCAGTTTTCCCGAGCGAAGGACGCGCCCCAAGAATTGATATTTCACCCTGTCGCATCTTCCAGTATCGGTCTAAGCTTTTCCACCCTGTCGAATGTCCTATCGCTGACATGTCATTTTGACTTATCTTATGCAGTAGGTCAATAGCTCCGTGCATGTGTTCGCTTATGTGTCTGACGTTTGTACATTGCCCGATTGTGTCAATAGTGTTGACAGCTTCGATGATTTCACGGCTTACAGCTTCAACCGGGGTGCCTGCTGATATTGCAAGGCCTGCTGATTCGATAGCTTTTCCAAGTGTTCGGGTTTTGGCAAATGAAATAACCGCCTTTAAGTTGTCGTGCAGTGTTGCCGGTGTCCCTGTCCCAGTAGTGCAGTGCGCCATGTATTGAACAGCAACGGATCTGACATCCTTATCCATTGACATCCCGAGAGTGGTTGTTGAGATAGCTTTGCCGTTCGCTATCATCTTCTTTGCCGTGTCAAGGATCCGGTTTGCAATGTCAGTAACAAACGGGTTTGTGAAATTCAGTGTGTCTGCAATCTTCTTTGTCGTGTCCGGGTATTGGATAAGGCATTCAATCACTGCCTGTTCTGTCTGATAAATGAGTTCCATTAAATTGCGCCTTTCTCAAATTGTATGTCGTTTCCAACTTCGATAAATCCGCCAGCCTGCACCCTGCTCAAGTCCTCCATCCTTGCCATAGTCAGTTCAAGCAGTGCAGGATATTGTTCATCTGTTGCGAGTTCAAGCTGTAACGTGTCGTTCTGAATGCCTGTCTTTTCTGCTTCGATGTATAGTGCATACAGTTCAAGCATTGACGGGCATTTTGCATAGTGTTGCTTCCAGTGCATTAGCTTGCCCTCCGTTTTGCTATTTCTCTATAACAGAATTGTTCTATTGGTTCGGTTCGGTTGTTTTCGTTATGCTCCTTGACGCATAAAAGCTTTATACGCTCGATGCTGTCTTTCGGCCATGACAGATCAAACGGCTTTGTACGCTTTTTGATATACGGATAATAGTATTCATAACATACAAGCCATTTAGTAAGCCCGTCCTTAGCCACCTCTTTGCCGTGGTTTTTTTCTAGTTCTCCGATATAGGCCTTTAGGTCAGCTGTATTTGTAAGCGGTGATGGTGTTCGCCCTTCTATCATTTCAATTGCCCGCCAAAAGTTAGCAAAAAACGATGGAGACGGCTCCTCCCCTAAAAGTTTGTTTTCTTTCTTTTCATTGTCTACATTCTCTACATTATTGTTTGTGCCCGGTGTCGTCTCGGTGTTGTCTCGGTGTTGTTCCACTGTTGTTCCACTGTTGTCCGACTTGTAGTTGCTTGGGTTCTGATAAGTGTCGTATTTGCAAATACTTAAGTGTGTTCCATAGGTGTCCGAGATTGTTTTACAAAACCCTATTTCAATAAGCTGTTTGATGATTCTGGAAACCTTTTGCCGTGAGTATTGGCGTGGCTTGCGGTTTTCAAACCATTCCGTTCCCTCTGCAATACTCCCGTAGCTCGTTACAACATCCCCGCGTTGTTGATCAAAGCCGGGGAACTTCTTTGGTTTTCTGCTGCTCCTTGCCTGTAGCAAAAGCCATGTAGCAACCCGCAGTGTATCGGGGCCACACATCCAAAGGCGTGATTCTAGTATTGCTCGGGCATATAGTACATAGCCATCTGGGATTATCGGGCCACTCATTCGCTGGCCTCCTTTTTGACATCAAGAATTTCTGTCAATTCATCCCGCAACTGCTCTGCAATTTGGCGTGAAATAAGCAATGCTCTGCCATTTAAATATATGCGCGCAAAGACACCGAGGTGTTCATATTCGGAGGCATGCTGCACCCGACTATCTTTGTACTGATCTGTGAATTTCGTCATTGTCGTACTCCATACTTGTGCTTGTGCTTACTTCTTGCTTTATGTCGTCTGCCATCAGCCAAAGTTCTTTTTTGGCCTGTTCGCAGAGAAGGGGGTGGCAGTTGTTTTGTTCAAGGCGTGTTAATAGCCTTGCAACGTGTCGGGAGGTGATACGGTTTATACTCGCGTCTTGCTGGTGCATACTTGTGCTTTCTTGTTTATATGGCTCGCGCCAATGCCCTAATATAGCGTGTTGTTTCCGGGTGTCAAGTTGCTTTCTGTCATCGTCTACCATCTAGGTAAAGTTCAATTACAGCCTCGGCAGTTTTAAGCGTCAACGGCTTTAACACATCGTCAATAGTCCATTCCTGTGCCATTGATGTTTTCCCACGGTGCTTGTACCATGCAAGAAATACATGTGTGCTTTCCGTTTTTTCCGGTGCAACAAGAATTGCAGCGTTTTCGTCATTTGAATAAACCTCAATATCGCTGTCGAAAACGATCTCGCGAAGCTCCTGCATGGTTCCGCAGTTCCAATTTTCAGCGTGAAATTCACCGAGTTTGAACGCGCATTTTCTGCTTGAATCATAAACAGCAGAGTTTGCTTTTTTCAGTTGTTCGCATCGCTTACAGTCCATCTTTCAATCTCCTTTGTTTGCGGGTGGCAAGTTAAGAACACCGCCTACCACGCCCACATTTATCACACCCACCCCCCATTGATCGACCATGCTTACACTTAGGAGGGTCTACTGGTCGACGGTTCGCCTCTGCATAGACATAATTATATCTCTTACAGTTTGTGACGTTTCCCCAACATGGACCTTTGTGTGGATTTGGGTCAAAGTCGCACTGGTCAAAAGCGTTTTTACTACATGCAAAGTTTCCGTCAGTTTGCAAAAATGCGTTTTTACATTTAAAAGTTTTCATCTTTCAATCTCCTTTGTTTGCGGGTGTCAAGTTAGGCCAACATATAACTATTTAACATTTTCCAGTTTCCATCTGCATATATATCCTTTAACAACCCATGTCTTTCTGCATAGTCAAAAGCTTCTGATCGTGTAAAAAAATGACCACAATCGTTTACAAAGCCATCCTTTCTTTTTTCTATATCCACTCCTCTCGGCACTCTACTGATAGCCTGTGAATGGCTGTAACCAGTGAAAATATCATTTTCTACTTTTATGGCTGGCGTTAATTTGTGTTTCATTATTCAATCTCCTTGTTGCTTGCGGATAGTTTCTTGTTAGGTAAATGTTTTAATTCCTCATGCTCGGCGTATCCACAATGCTGGCAAAACCAAGGGTATTCTGGATCCTGTTTAAATTTATGGCGCGTTTCCGTGTTGTGGTAGGCAAAATCCGAAGCTTCGCGCAGCTCGTTACTCAATCTCCCTGCCGTGTGGTATCCAATACTGTGTTCGCAGTGAGTGTTGCCCCATTCGTCGGAGCATGGCACTCGAAGATAAATCCTCGGATTCCCCTTATCATCCATTTCAAAGCGCACCGAATACGACTCGACCGAACCAGACGAGCCAGACAATGCTCTAATCGCGTCATGTTCGCTACTATTACCAAGATCGCTCATCGTTCAATCTCCTTTTATAGCTTACACGCATTTCCGCAACGATCCGGCTCGTATGCTCTAAACGGTGGTAAATTCCCGGTAAGCGTCCCATCTGCATACCGGACGCGATACTTGCCAATCTCGTTTGTTTTGGCATGTTCGCGGATACGACATTCAGCCTGGACAACAGACGACCGGTTGCCGATAAATTCGCCGTTGAGATGTACGAAAAACAGCTCGTCATTTTTGTTTGTTATTGTGTAGGTGTGTTTCATGATTCCTGCTCCTTTTCACTTTCATTAAGCAACTCTTTAGCTTTTTGCATAACATCAGCTATCAAATAAGGTGGGATACCAAGTATAGACATAGCCTTACATGTGCAGTCAACGGTTTCTTTCATTATTTTCTGCAAGTCTTTCTTTGTTACAACAAACTGATCTTCGCTGGTTTTCATAATTCCTGCTCCTTCAAATGCTTTTCGACAATCGCGCGAACGGCTCGCATGCCACTGATTTCACGGCGTAACACATATACCCTATTCCGATCTTTTGTGAGAAATTTTTCGTAGCTCCTTGCCGTGATCTTCCTGTCAATTTTCTTGAGTAGTTCGCTCATTTCGCTAGTCCTTTTATTTCCTCAAAAATATAGTTATCGTCACCGTCCGCGCAGTCCCCCAAGAACGCACAGAGAATGTTACGGAATCCTACACACCCGGAGCAGTCGTCATCTCCTGACGGTATTCGCCGATATGTCTTCCCGTCCACTTCCATTGACTTCTTCGTCCGCCGTTTTCTGTTTATCGGTTTTCATTCTTCACCCCTTGCTTTTTATGCCATCCTTTTGCCAGTTTTGCCGGATATCGGTCTATCGGGCGGGCGATTGTTGCCGTACTCGCGCAGGCACATGTCTTTATGCTCGTTATACCAATCCCTGCTAACACACGTTTCGCGCTCTACCATACTGGTATAAAACTCAACATCATCGGCTTTAGCAAGCGCCTCCTTGCGTGTCTTGGCTTCGACAAACCTTTCCTCCAACACATATCGTTTCACAAGCCATTTTTTCATCGTTCACCCCTTGCTTTTTTGATTGCCATTTCAGCCTTTAGCCAAACACTCGGATTGTCTTCGTGTCCCATGTCAACAATTGCCTTTAGCGCCTCATATAAATCCGGCGCTGCTGATATTAGGTTGGCGTTGGCTTCCATTTCCATGTTTACAACATCGATGTCTGACATGTTTGGATAATCATTTTCCAATCCATTACGCCAAAAGCCGTAACCATTACCACAGACTATAGCCAAGCATGCCGTCTCAACACCGTCAATGATTGAAACAATACAAACATCCGGGAAATGTCCCCGAGATGATCTTGGCGATTTCCATTTGCCCGGAGTAAACTTTTCTGTTCGTTCGCTCATTTCGCCACCCTTTCAATTTTAATTGTTTCCACATCCTCATGCTTCTTTAGCCCGATAATCAAACAGCAGGTTAAAAATGCAAAAAGACAAGTCAAGCCAAGCACTGCCAGGATGTTGCTGACGATTACCTCGCGCTCCAGCTTGAATAGTTTGCTTAGTAGTTTCATGCTGTCACCTCCATAACCTCAAACTCACAGCACCAAACCCACGGGTTTTCGTCCCAGTTGCCATAGATCGAGTCCCAAAGTTCTCCATAGGCAACCTCCGGCTCGTCCGACCATCCCCCGCTAGGCAGAGCATAGACTGGACACGTTCCGGCATCATCCACTACCACACCTTCCGCTATGGCATCCTCTTCAGAAATATCCTGCACACGCTCAACCCAAACGCGCTTGACCACAAGCTTAATCCGACAGGCCCATTTAGGCATATGAATTGATGGTTTCCATGCTGGTTGTGATCTTCCATCCCGTTCAAACGCTTCGCGCCATACCGCGCAATCCGTCCCGTCTGGCTTCATTTTATGTGGCATCCGTATCCACGGGCATTGATGCCAGCCACAAGCAAACGCTTCTCTCACCCACAGCACGTCTCCAGTCTGGCCGAAAGGGTTCCTGTGAGTTTTACTTTCCGTCAGCAGCTTCAACAAAGCCACGGGGGCACCATCCCATGGCAATACAGCACGGTCAGTTACCATTTCAGGCAGAGGCAAGACGGGGCGGCGCGTCTGAGTTTTGTGGCCGTCAAGAATTGCTTTGACCATTTGCGTGTTAAAAAGTATCGGTATCTCTTTCATGCCATCACCTCCATCCGCTTTTTTGCCTGTTCCAATTTTGAAGTGCAGTAAACAGAAACCCCGTCAACGCATTTGTGACTTTCGCGGTTTATGATGTTCTGTTCCTGCATTCTAAAGATCTGCTCTACCCGCCTGTCAATCTCACTTGCGCTCATTTCGCCCTTGTCTGCCCGCTTTATCGTTACATCGCTGCCAGTGTAAAGACCTGCTGTGTCAATGCCTGCAAGCATCAACATATCGCGTGTTTCGGGCAAACATGTGTTCCGAGTTATTACCGCACTGACTGTATTAGGCGACATTCCGAACGCCTCTGCAAACTTCTTGATCGTGCCATATTGGCTTTTGATCTGTGCTTTGATTTTTTGTCCTGGGGTCATGGTTTGTTTTCCTTTTTTTGATTGCCTTGTATTTTGTCAACGGCATCCCATAATAGAGGAGCTAGATTATCAAATGCTTCTGGGTTTTTTCTAAGAGTGACTAAAGTTGGCAAAACTGCCAGACAAAAATCGCTAAGCTGCCTGTTATACCATTCTTTACTATATTTTTTAACGCTGTGAAAACCCATAGTTTTAACCTTCTGCTTGCGTCTGTTTGTGCCTTCTGTAAATAGGAGGTTTGATGTTATAGCCCCTCCGTAGTCTATTTTATTTATATTCTCCAAACTTCATTCCATCTTGGATAACATCAGACAAAACAACCTTCCGCTCTTTTATAGTTTCGCCATAGTAGCTTTTTAGCTTCCTTGCGGCTTTTGTTAAAAAGCTTTTTGTGTGAATGTTAACACCAGCGTCATGGGAACATGATACCATTAGGCTTGCTTGGTATGTGGCTTTTTCTGTGGTGATTTTTTTCATGTTATCTTTTCCTTTTTATATTGGGCTTCATTGCCCGCTTGATAATATTAACTTAGCGTGTCATTGTACTAGTGCAAGCCCTTTTTTAATCTTTTTATCACTTTTTTTTAAAAAAAATAAACCCCGCTTTTTTAGGGCGGGGTGTTTGGTGGTGGGTTATCGCTTCAAAACCTGCTTGTAGTATCTTTGCCTCTGTGTGGCGTTCTTGCACTCTCTCGCTTTAAGAAAGCATCCACCTGCACCTGCTATGGCTTGACACTGTTCCTGTGCTGACAGGTACATAAAACGCTTGTATAGCTGACGATAGCCAACCGGATGAACGTCCTTTGCTGGCTGGTTTTCTAAGTAGTCCGCCATTGCCCGCAACATCTGAGGCAATGACTTTTTACGTGCGCCATTAGATAGTCGCCAATACTGGTTTTCAATCCTGCCAAGTAAGGCGTTCATTTCACGGCATATCACACCACGAATAAACCCGCTCTTGTGGCAGTGGTCTACTACAGGGTCAAAGTCGCTTGTCCCTGCAATGGGGCAAACTTCCGGCCTGTTGTCCTCTCTGTACTTGGCTAAGTCTTTTTGTCTTATGTATGTCATTTCTCATCGCCTTTCGCCAAATATACGACCAAAAACACTTGTATCATGGTTAATATCTCGCTGTTGTCTTTGCCCCTGCTGATATGCAAGCATCAACGCCTTCTTGAAATTGTCTGTTGACATCGTAACCTTTCCTTTCGCTAGTTGTTTGTTGCGCTTTTCGATGAGTTGCCAGAGGTCTTCGAATTGCATCACTCACCGCCTTTCCATTCGGGGTTTAGGAAGCGGACTTTTAGCGGGGTGGCTAGCTTCCGCGCACTGCACGAACGACTAAACATATATCCATCCTTCCTAATATATCCAGCCAAAAATAAGACCCATTCACTGCTACCCGTAGCCCCTTTAAAATGCACCCCGCCGAAGCCGACAATATCAACCGCCCTCGAAAGGCGCATCATAGTGCCTTTTTTGTTGAAGGGGTTCTCGAATTTCCACTCGTGACACCTTTTCACAACATCGCACACAATCCACTTCTCGACCTCGGGCGGTTCCGGGCGCTGGTAGTCTGGGCGGATGCGGTAGACAATAGATGGGTTATAAGGATGATTCTTGTTAACCAACAAACAAGGTTGCCACTCCCTAATATTTGTGCCAAAAAATTCTAAATCAGACCTTTGGACGCCTTGTAACACATCTCTTTCGTCTTGTGTTAAAAAACACCATTGTACTCTGTTGCTCTTGCCCCATTCGATCTGCTCGTCTGTAAGTTCGTGCTGTTTCATCTCGCTTGCTCCCTAAAATGGATTACTATTTTGCGTAGGCGCTTGAAAGGTCGGCATCGGTGCAGGTTGCTGTCGTTGCGGTTGTTGCTGGCCGGTCTGTTTCGGCTCGTAAAAACTAAGCCAACCATTCCAATCCGGTGTTGTCGGCAATGCGTCCAGCTTCATCGACATGTTGCCGTTTTCGCCCTGGAACACGGCTCCTACATTCATATAGCGCTTCTTTGTCTCTCCCTGCTGGTTTTTGTATTCGCCAACCGTTGCTACTACGTCATATAGTTTCTTTGCCATTATTTAACCTCTGCTTCTATTGTTCCGATTGGTTTTCAATCGACATTAAGAAATTTGTTGCCTCGTTAATTTCTGCCTTTGCGTCATTAACCATTTTTTCTGCATCCTCAGCAATCAGTTCGGCCATCGTTTCAATGATCAAATCCTCATGTTTTGATATGGCGCGATACAAAGCCTTTGATGCAATATCGCTATCAATTCCGTTTGATTGCGTTGAGCACCCAGAGCTTCCATAATACCCTGTATATGCCGAAAATGCGATGTTTGCCGAAAAGACAGAAAATCGATTGTCAACGCCAAATCCTATACCGTGTTTATCGCATCGCGGTTCTGAACACAGTTCAGCGTGTTTCTGCTTTATTGACTTGATGCCGTCAGCGGTTTTCATCTTTTGTTGTATTTCTTTTAGTGTTTTCATTATTTAACCTCTGCTTTCATTTGTTGCTACTCTACGACAGGACGTGCTCTAACGCCTGTTGTTATCTTCTTGCCAAGTCTTACGTTGTCTTTAACGTACAGCTCAACTGTTTTGCCTTTCCATTCTACAACCTTTTTACCCCAAGCGTTCTGCAACTCAACACGGCTTTCCGCACAAAGGTGCAAAAACTTATTCGTTCCCTCAAATGCCAATGCAGGGACATTGTTTCCAATCCTGCCATGTGGCCACACAACAGTATCGAACACTACGACAGCGGCAAGTTTCAATCTGACAGGTCTTTCAATATCATCCGAACCAATCCATATTGTGTTACGCAATGATGAGGCATTTCCGGTAAATTCGGTCGGTGCGCTTGTTTGTGCTACTTCTGACATTTTGCTATCTCCTTATTCTGAAAAGTCCAAATCTCCGACACCTTCGAGCATCCACATTGGAGCCTCTAGGATTTGATTATCTGCAAACACCCCGGGAAAAACACCGGTTGCCTCTGCCTGCCTGTATGCGATTGCACACTCTCTGCAAGCGTTATAACCAATCTCTGCAAGCGTATAATCACAAGGCAAAACAGCAACATCATAAGGCGGTGAGGTCTCGACAACAATCCAGCCGAATGGGTAATCCGGCGCAGTTATACCGTTTGCCTCTAAACCATGCGAATACCACCCCGATTGATAATGGTAACCATAGCGTATAGCAGCCCGTTCAAACCGCGATATGTCATCGCATGTCTTGACATCATACCTCATGCCGTCTTTGCATAGCACATCAATCAACGCCTTCCCTTTGCCATACTGCACATCCTTCCAATAACAACTGATTTCCTTCTGAGAGCCTTCTAAGGCCTTTCTCGCTTGATTGTTGCGATATACAGCGTCTTTGATTGCCTCTAGGATTTGGAGCATTTCCGGGGTGATTATGTCTTTGCCTTCGTTGTCTGCAACAAAGTCCTTGTATGCGTTGCTGTTTTTTGACATTGAAATCTCGCCGTCTTTTTTGGTGTAACCTGTCCAGACTGCAACCGTGGCACCAAACTTTTGAGGTTCGAGTATCAAGGCGTGTGCAAGTTTGCCGATATTCTGCGCTGCGGTTGATTTGCTATAACCGCCTGTCATTGCGTGGTGCATGTGCTTTAAGCTTTTGTCGATGCCAGCTTTTAGGGAGCTGTAGTTTATCCCCTCCGCGCTTCTGTATACTTGTTCTTCTTGTTTGATAATCATTTGTTTTTACCTTTCAGAAAAACCTTAGCCTTCAAAACACTTGTGCTGATAACCTCATCCAAGTTATGGCCTGTCTCGTGGTTTGTGTAGGCATCGTCAATCCCAACATACACGGCAAATGTTATGCCATCTGAGCCGTCACTGAACTGCCCCTCAAACCGTGTTACCATAACATAGCATGGTACGCCTATCTGTTTCTTGATCTGTTTGATTCTGTTCTTGTACATCTCACTGCCTCCCACATTTAGGGCATTTGTCGCCCAGTTTATATTCACCTGCACAGATAGGGCATACCCTCCAACCTGTGCCGATTGCCTCGCCGCTTCTCTGTTTGCCACCTCTTAGCGGACGTGATCCGAGCGGGTGTCTGTTGCGTGTTCGTGTGTTGTGGGTCATTTTCATTCCTCCAGTTTTTCAATCTCTTCTTTGATTTCCTGCAATATCTTGCTTGCGTTTACATAACGTTCTCTTAACTCTTTGCGCTTGCGGTCTTTTGGGGTTTCATTGGGGATGGCGTAGACATGTCCACAATAAAATCGCTCGCCAACGCATTTATGAAGCCACTTTGCCTTAGAGTGATTTAAAAGTTTTGCACCGTGCGTTTCAACAATCTCGCCACGTTTGTCATCCCCAAAAACAACCGTGTGATTTTCCGGCACTTCAATCACTTTCAAAATGCCTATGAATTGAGCATTTGGTTTGTTATTGAGAAGTTCTTTGTCTGCTGTATGAGATAAGACATCAAGGGTGTTTGAATTAGCGCTTTTTGTTAAACCATGCTCATTCGTCACCAAGTGCATGATCCGTGTGTTTTCTTCGTTGTGTGTCATTGGGTTTTCATTTTTGGGGCTTTATTATTCTTCTTGTGTGTAGGCTATTCGCGTGTAGGATGCGCGACCCCCATTTAGTTTAAACAAGCTGTCTGAGATCATTAAGTACTTTATACTGCATTGCTTCTCTCGCCTTAGGGTTAGTCAGATATGTTGTCTGCATCTTTTCAACCCTGCGACAAAGCTCTTGCATGTATGCTTCTGTTGCTTCATCTGCCATATAGTAAAAATCTTCTGCGGTTATACCGTCTTCAATCATAATACTGGCAACTGATTTTGCAAAGTTAATTGTTTCTTGTGAAAGTTGCATCTTATCTTTTCCTTTTTGTTAGGCTTTATTGCCCTTTCGATACTATTAACTTAACCCCATATTGTACTAGTGCAAACCCTAAAAGCAAAAAAAATGAAAAAAAGTTTAAGGCAATAAAAAACCCGCCTGCTGACTACAGGAGAAAGGAAAGAAACCTGTGTGAGATGTCAGCAAGCGGGCTTGCCTTGACGATTATCGAATGGCGGAGCCGGTCCGAAAAATCTGTCGAGCGCCGTGGTAAGTGGCAATAATATAACAGCCTTTTGCAACATTGCAATAAAAAGCCCGCCCGCACAGTGAAGGAGAGAAAGAAAGGAAAAGGAGAAAGGGAGGTGTGCGGACGGGCTAAGTTATTTAAATTTTTGTTTTAATCCATGCTATAATTCCAAGTGCAAATACGCCTAATATTCCTGTTACGATCACTCCAACGCCTGTTACAATAGCAGTTCCGCCACCTATTTTTGCAATCTTGCCAAGCAACCTAATGCCTTCTACATCAAGATCAGTCAACCCCAGCGGGCAGTTGTGATGCTTTAATCTCTCGGCAATATCTCTTGCCAATGCCTCGCGTTCTTCATAACTCATTACCTTTGCCCTTTCTCAGTTTCCCGTTGATTTCGAGTTTGACAAAGAGCCTCCAATAATCTGCCTTGTCTTGGTTGCTGTTCCATGCCTTCCATCCGCCGACACGCAAACACTTATGTTTTACGTGTCGCTCAATCCATCCGACACCGTTTATAGTGGCAATGTCCAACCATATCTGATCTGCCTCTTTGCGTGTGCAAAGCATTGCCTTATACAGTCCATCGTGTCCTGTTGCCTGCGGTGCATTGCCAGCCTCCAAAGGATGCCCCCACAAGCCCCAGACAAACCAAGGCGAGCTTTCACCGTCTAACACAAACCCGCGCTTGATACCCAGCCAAACCCAGCCCAAAACATCCGAATAATATTCGATGTTCCAAGGATCGTTTAGGATAACTTTGTCATCCTTGTAAGGGCTGAATTTTGGCTGAATGTCTAGCATGTTTTATGGGGTAAATGTCGGTGCTGGCGCAGATGATGTGTTAATAATATCCCCGCCACCGTTTAAGCTGTTGACAATCCAGCCGATACCGGCATAACCGGCAATGCGCGAAACGGCGTTGATAGCACTAACCCACACACCGGAATTGTCCGGCATCTGTAGCAATGCCCGGGTGTCGAAGGTTTCGATGGTTGCGCCTTCTTCAAGATTGCTTTCGACAACAAGCCGGTGAACGCCTGTCATGCGGAATGCTGGTCTATCCGGCTGATTTGCAAGCGCCTTCATAGCCTGTACACGGCTTTGTCCGGTTGACCCGCACCCAAGCAAGGCAAGGCACATAATGACGCTTAGAGTTGAGAAGATTAGCTTTTTCATTTTTTCGGTCTCCTTAGTTGTTGCGCCCGCACCTTGCAGGCAATGGTGGTAATGTACCATGTTTTACTGATTTTGCAACGATTCCGCAACTTCCGCCAAACCCTCCCACGGATCGCCTCCGCCCTGCCACCGCTGATAATGATAGGCGTACTCGTTGTATCGATTAGTTAGGCGGTCATATTCCAAGACGCGCGTAATTTCTGATATGCTGTCATTGTTTAACAGTTGCGCGAATGTTTCATCGTATCCACTTCCGATACCTAATGTCAGATTGTAGGTGGCATTGACGCGCCCGATTTCAGTTTGTAGGTTGATCGCTGAATTGATAACCGTTTCCGGTATTGGCTCGGGTTCAACCGGTGGCGCAATGACCCGCGTAATCGTAATTGTTCCAGCCTCATCGTCCCACACGTCATCCGTTGGTGCTTCTGCGGTGACATTAACCACCTCGTACATGTTGCGAGCTACGCGCCAGTCGATTGGGAATTCGGACAGCTTGCCTGTGGTGCAAGTGCCGTCTGTCCATTCGTGTTTGCCGTTGTCGTTGGTGATTTCGCCTGTCAGTTTGTTTTTGTATTGCATACCATCTCCTTAGTTGTTTACAATCCAGCTTGTAATGGTTGCATGTTCAGTTGATGTCAATGCGCGATTGTAGAGCAAAACATGGTTTATTGATCCGCTAAAATATAATCCTTGGCTAATCCATGCCCCTATTATTGCAGTCACATTTGGTACAGTTTGAGGGGTTGTCCCCTGCGATGTCACTCCGGTTATTTGTGATCCGTCCAAGTACATCTGTATTTTGTTTAAAATGTCTCCATCTTCGTTTTTGTCGTAGCTCATGCCGTAAACATTATCCAAACCAGCACCAATTGATAATTTAAAAATTCGGTAATTATTTGTGCCAGCAAACAGGTGTCCGGTATCTGTCAACACTATTCCAGTTTGCTGAGACGCATTACCTGTTAATGAAACCCCTTTGTTTGTGGTGGATCGTCTACACCTTAGGACGAGTGAATACGCGTCAAGACCGGCCCACCAATTATTAAATAGGTGATAGTCGCCGCTTCCGTCACCGTATAGCCCAATTGGATCACCGCCTACATAAGCATCGTTCACAAGCGAGCCTATATCTGTTCCAGTTACGCCATCGCGATAGCTACCGTTCGTTGTGTACGGAAGCCAATGGACAAGCCCGTCTGTTATTGGTGGCATTAAGCCCCCCACCGGTGATGTCATCAAGCAATTATTTCCCGCCCAGCTCATTAGCTCGCCTCCGCTGTTGATAAGATGCGCAACCCGCCAGCAGGGTCGGCAGTGATAATTAACAAAATCCACACGCTATTGGCCGTCAACGCGCCGGAAATGTTTGTCGTGCTGGTCGGAAGGGTTAGGGTTAAATCTGCGTTGCTTGTTTTGAGCCAGTATCTAAAATCATCGCCGTAACTAATTCCGGTAACACTGCTGATTGTGTGGGTTGACGCTGAGCCCAAGTCGTTGTACATGTCGCGCCGTGCATCGCTGTAGACAAGCGCCCCGTTGTCTCCCGAAGCATCGTAGCCAACCGGAGAGCTAATTGCGCTGTCGGGGTGGCTGTCTACGGCATCGCGGTTGCTTGTTTGTGCGTGTGTGTAGTCGCCGGTTTGTGATGTTACAGCGCCGGTTCGGGTGTTAAAGCTTGTCACACCACTTGCCCCAGCGTCAATAATTGCGCCGGTTACATTAACCTGCGTGTTCTGCTCCTGTACGTTTACTGTTGTATCAGCCATTGTAAACCCTTTCGCGTGATTCAAAAAGCCCCTGCGCTTTAATCGGTTCGCCACTTGCCGGGGCTAAGTGGATCTCCGCTTGATAGGTTCTCTGTGTCAGCGTTGCGGTTTGTGCGCCTGTTATCGAGTATGTAAATTCACCGGCGCTTGCGTCGCTTATTGACAGGTCAATATTTAACACTGCCTCACCGTCTGAATCGGTCTTGTTTTTCTTGACAACAAGCTTCCCTGTCCATCCGGTTACATCCCTGGCAACGTCGTTCAAGGTCGCCGTAACCTTGCCAGCACTGCCCGCGCCTCTGATTACGCATATCGTGTCAAATGTTTCAAATGCCATAATTACACCTCTTAATCTGCTACCAATACAATGTCAAATCCACCAGCTACACCTGCTTGGTCTGCTGCGGTATTAACCTTCATTTCGATGTCTGTTTTAGCGTCAAAAACTTCCGGCTCTTCGTACCTGTGCTGATATGCGCTTGTCCCGTCTGTAACAATTGACGAATCGTGTTTAAGCTGAAACACCTGTCCAAACGGTCTAGCGAAAAGTTTCATTTCATGCGCAGTGTCACGCCTTGCCCCTGCCGTTGCTACATACCAGTCCCGCATATATCCAGTGTATCCGTTTGGTATTGTGTAAACAGCCATTAGCGTCTGATTGTTGCCGTTGTTAATGATCGCCCGGACTGAACTTGCCGTATCCGGCACACCGCCTGTCTGAGTTGTCCCGTTCTGCCGGATATAAACATTGCCGACAAGATCAGTTGACCCGACATTTTTCATTCGGAATACACGGATTAAATCTGTCCCGCCAACGCCGGAAATATCCACGTCAGTCTGTCCGGTCAATGTTACAGTCTGCGTTACAAGATCATAGCTTGAATCAAGCCCCTGTATTTCAATGTCTACTGTATCGGACGCGCTCGAACTGGATATAAGCCCTATATCAGCAGACGTTGAATATGTGTATTGCATAGCACCCCCGCCAAGTAATGAATCGTCTGCACCGTCCCAAATTGTAACAAAGCCGTCTGCTGTGTCAAAGTCCGGCGCTTTGCCGAATTTGTGGATAAATGATGTCCCTGTTACATTCCCCTCGGCAATTGAAAGCCCGCTTGAATTGTCGCTGATTGTAAGATTACCGTCTGCCGTGGTCTTGACATTATGCCAGTTGCCGTCCCCGTTTTCACCTATTAGCGCCGCCTTAACAAGTTCACCGTCATCTTCCCCGGTTATCGTGTCCTTCATCCTATGACTTGACGCTTTCCCGCCTGTACCCTGCAATTTAGTCTGTAGTCTGAATGCAGACTGAGCACCGGCACCATTAGTATAAACGACCCTCATATACTGTGCATGTGCATTGATTGTGTATTGTTCTGCGGATCCGGCGCCGATTGTGTAAGTGTCGGCGTGATCCCAGTTTGTCCCGTCGCTTGACTGCTGTATACTTAACCCGTCTGTAGCACTTGCAACATCTGCATAGACATTGACAGCAAACTGCGCATGATTAGTGATGTCCTTTGCTGTGCCTGTAAACGTCGCACCGCCTGCAAGCGGTGTTGCCGTTGAGTTAGCGCTGTCTATTTCGCCAAGGACTGCTAGTTGTCTTAATACGCTCATTTTATGCCCCTATCCATTGTGTGCCGTTATATTGGACTGTAATATTTTCGCCTGCATAAAGTGTTTCCGTACTGTCACCGTAAAGAGTATTCCCGTTAAAATCAAGCGTCACGGCAAATGTTGAATCCGTGCATGATATGTTGTAAACTCTGCCTGCATCCGGTGAGGATGGGAATGTTATATCAACCGTATTGCTCGAAGCGTCAACAGTTATGGAGTAATCAGTTTTAACAAGCGTGTAATCTGCTGTTTTTGTTGACGCAGACAAGCGCTGACCTGCACCGCCTATCGGGTATTCGGTGCCACCGTCACCATAAATCAGCTCTTTGTTTGTGCCGTCCCATCTGCGCTGTGCCATTATAACCCCCCCCTGCAACTACTACAAGGTTTTTTCTTTGGCTTAACCGGCTGTTTTGATTCGTCCCACATTGCGTTCAGTTCAGCGTGGTCGTGTTCTTCAAGCTCGCACATGTCGCCCTGCCAAGTGATCGCGTACTCTTTGTACTTGCCTATCATGTGAGGCATGTTTAAGCGTTTTGCGCGTGCTTTTATTGCGTGTATTTTTACGGTTTTCATGTTGCCTCTGCCACTAATATCCCGACAGTCTCAGTCCAGCCTGCATTATCCAGCGTTGTCTGATAGTCCCCTACAGGGGTATCCCCTGAGTCTTTGAATCCAACGTAAGAGAATCCAATGCGCCATCTCCCGTTAATCAAATCAATTATACAATTTTCTGTTGTTGCCTGCCAATTAGTGTTTGTATTGTCTCTTCTCTCTGTTGCAACGTTGCCAGACTCCCAACGGCAACTTGTAAAAGGGTATGCCGTTGAAGTTTCAACCTGTATCATCCGCTCTTCACGCCACGTTGTCGGGTCAGAAATCAAAAACTTTCTCGCCCCTATTGTTGCGCCATCAATTGGGCTTATAAGATTGTTTGTAAAAGTATATTCTTCAACAAGATCATTACACGGCCATTCTGTCGGGAGCCATGTGGTACATGGGCAAGAGCATGGAGCCAAAACATTGTTGCTTGCACGAACCCATATTACCGCCTGAACTGTCGCGCTTGCCGTTGCTCGTACATTTAACGAGCCGTCCGAGCTATCCACATAAACGGTATATGGCGAATCTGAAACTATGTCTACATCAGAAGCAGGACAGTTTAACCACTCTTCGCCAACGGTCGGGCTTGTGTTGTCGCCTGCGCTGGTTTGGTCAATCCAACACTCTATATGTCTGCGTCTGTAGTCTATCGTGTCGTCTAAAACTTCGTCATAGCTTGCGCTGTCGGATTGCACCGCGAAGGTTTTGTTTATGCCACGGTCTGAAATCTGCTCCTCTATTGCCTCAACATCGACAACCGGAGCCTTATTTCTAACAAACTGTGGAATAGCACTGATAACCCCGTCGGCATTGACCTTAACCGTTTTCCCGTCGCCACGGTATTTAATATCTTTGACGTAGTTCCACAGGTCTAAATGCCATGATCTCGGGATTACCCGCCCGCTGTTTGGTGTTGCTGGTAGTTTTCTCCGCATTTGCTTAACTCCCTACCGGATATAGATCAGTGTCCCAGTCGTCTGCGTGCGTGTATTCAACAACGCCCTTATAACGTGTGCCGTCTTCGTCGATTGAAACTCCGGTTACAAGCCAATCACCTGTATAGCCGAATGTTTCCCCCGGTGTAACCTGTGTTCCTACTGTCTTTAAAATTGCCTCTACACTGCTTTTTGTGGCGTTCCAGAATTGATATTCAACAGCAAAGGCAGGAGCGAGCCAGCTTTCGACTCCCGGCTTTGTTTTGTCTTCAAGTTTGACCCAGTTATCTCCGGGGTTATCCGACGACCACATATATGTACTTCCGTCAGCGTCGCTTTTGTCCGTCGCACCTGCCCACCATGTAGGCGTTCCACCTGTCGCGCTTGTCGAGATAACATAAAGTTCATGATTCCACTTTGTCAGATAGCCGGTTGCGCTTTCAAGTGGCTTTTCAAACGTTGACGGCTTCGGCAAATAAACGTCGTCGTTATCCTCTTTGTTCAAAAAACCGGATCGCGCCGGATTATCGGTATAAACCAAGTCAAGAAAAACAAAGTCGTCGTCCTCTTCCTCATTGCGTTTTGACCATGAGGCAAAATAGACTGTCCCTATTTCAGCGTCTGTCTTTGTGGCATTGTATGCAGGAATAAACGAATACCACGTTCCTATAGGAGGTCTGTATTTGTAGGTTACAGTTGTTTCACCCTGTGAACCACCGTATTCAGTCGAGTTTCTTAATTGATAGTCTGATAGTGCCATTATGGGAACACCGGTTGCTGTGTTTGTCTTAGTGAAACAAGTTCTGTTATACCCATTGCGATTCGCTTTTGGTAGCTTGTCTGCCGTTCCAGCCAAACGTTAGTCGTTTCCTGTTCAGTTGCACGGCCTCCGACAATACCGCCAATACGCAAAAACTGATCGCTTAAAGTTTCTTCACGTTGTCTCTGTGCTGTCGCTATCGTGTCTTCCTGCGTTTCTTCGCGCTCCTTTTGAGCCGTTGCCATTATCTGCTTTGCTTTTTCGTCTGCTTCCTGTTTTGTCAGCTTCTTCATTAGCTGTTCGCGGAGTTTGGCAAGTCGTTTTTCTTTGTCAGCGTCTATTTTTTCAGCATCTTTAACAATGTTTCTGTATTCCGGCACACTAAAAACAGGCGGTGCAATTTCCAAATCAGCAGAAACAGAACTTACAACATCTTTCCAACTTGACTTTATTACGTTAAATTGTTCTAATATGTCGTCGCCAATATTTGCAGCGGCTGCAATGCTTTTAAAGTCACGCTTTTTAATTGCTGTCCACATGTCTTCAAACTGGCGCCCGACAATCCTTATCCCGGCGAACATTGTTTCTGCAAACGCTTTTGCTATTGCTTTCCATGTTTCACCGGAAAATTTATACATGCCGAAAAGTATTTCGCGCCAGTTTTTTGCAACCCACTTGAAAGACGTTGTTATATTTTGCGTTACAACAAGAATGCCTGTACCTATATTTTCAATAAGCCCGCTTGCAACCGTCCAGGCTTTTTTAAATGCAAACTTTGCCTCTGTCCACATTGACTTAAACATAAAAGCCCATTGCGGTGCATTGCTTTTAATAGTTTCGGCCATATCTGACATTTTTTTTGTCAGACCTTCTGCACCTCCTTCAAGCGTTAATACTTCTGTTATTACTTGCCCTATGCCCTCGGTCACGTCTCCATAGGCATTTTTAAGCTGTGTTAATCTGCCTGCGGTTGTATTTGCTTCCTCCTGTGCCTGCTGATAGCCTTTGTTCATTAAATCGGTGACAATTGCTTGCTTTTCTGCCGCAGTTGTCGCCGTTCGCAGTGCTGGAACATATCTTTGAAGAATTGTGTATTCACCCTGCATTGCAAGCGCTGTATATCTTGCTGCCGCATTTGAATCAAGTCCCAGAGCCTTGCTTAATCCTATAGCGCCTTTAGTCGCTTCCTCCATTTTGTCCGGCATAACACCTAAATTTCGTATCATTGCCATTTGAGCTAAAATAGCTTCATCACCAAAAGTTGTTTGACTTTGTATTTGACTTGCAAACTTTTCATATTTTGGAAGAAGTGTGTTTACAGCATCCCCATTTGTTGCCAATGCAGACGCTAAGGAATTAACGGCGTTTTCCTGTTTTGAAAAAGCTCGAACGGATTGGACACCAAGAGCTGCAACCGCAGCACCGCCGACCGCGGCATATCGCTTTGCCTCGCGTGCCCATTTGCCAATCTGCTTATCCGCGCGTTTCATTGCACGGCTAAACTGTTTAGTCTCTGCTGTTAGCCATACTTTAAGCTTTGCCATACATTGCCGCCGTTATTTTAGCCGCTTCTTTCGCGGAGAGTATCTTTCTATGTCCGGCCTTATCAATTGAGGACGGGGCGAAAAAGTCTTTAACGTAAAAGCGCGGCTTCTGACTTGCGAATCCGGCAAGCTGTGCAAGGTAATAATCTGTCTTATCCCTTCGCTCGTCCTGCCATAAAAAATACTGTCTGTATTCATCTGTCTGCCTCGCTGTTATAAGATCATCCAGCGAATCGGGATTGACCCCAAGCTCGCCTGCTATACGATAGTCTAACAGGCGATCCGGGGTTAATGTCAGTTTCCCGCTGGGGTTACTCCGTTGATGCGCAGCGCTTCTTGTACCAGTTCCTTAAAAACAGGCATTAAAAGGTTTTGTGCTTCTTCAAAAGTAAACATTTGCGAACCGTCTTTATTGCAAAGACATTCAGTGATCGCAATCTTGTCGCCGTTGTCGTCGTCCAAAAGCTTAAAAAAATCTTTTCGGCTCATTGGTTTATAATAAACCTCTGTGCCTTGAATAGTTCGTTTAATAAGCTTCGGTTTCGTTGCGAGTAGTTTTTCTTTGCTTGTCATTGTCTATCCCTTTCACCTATTGGATTGTTTAGCTTCCTGCCGAGAATGAAGGAGCCGTTTCGGTTGTGCCGTTCAGATTGGTGACTTTAAAGGTCACTTCATAAGTCGGGCGGTTGTCTGTTTCTTCACCCACATTTCCAACGCTCAGCACTTCGCAGTAAACCGTATAGGTTCCGAGAGAATCCGGGAATGTAATGGTCTGCAATGCACTGCCACTTGAAGCTTCCCACGCGGCGATGTCTGACTGATCGTGCGGGTATGTGTGGGTGAAATTTTCGTATGCGCGAAGCTTTGCAACACGTCCGGTTTTTACGGCTGTATTGCCCTGTGTGGTTCTATCGAGTTCCGCGCGGGTAAACCCTGGGATCTCGATACTGATCGGGTTCTGTGTGATAGAAACCCCTGCGTGAGAAACGCTAAATCCATGACCTTCAACTACTAAACTCATTGTAATTACTCCTATGCTAGTTTGTACTTGATCTGTAAATCAAGCGATTGTCTGACTATTGCTGTTTGTCCCGCCTCGTTCTCAAGGTCGGAAAGATCGCGCTGGTCGGTGATTAGTGCGACATAAATTTTCGTATCGCCCCATGTCACTGTTCCCTGTGCGTGCATGTCTCTTATAATTCCATTTCTGATTACTTCGCAGTCGTCGTCGTTATCGTCAAAAATGTCAATCTGAAATATTTCTTTAGCCCATGTCTGACGGGCTATTAAATCGTTACCCTGTGTGCCACCTGGAATGCGTTGGAACACGATATAAGGATATGAGGCTTCCTGTGGTGCATGATGTTGATAAACGCTTGCACCGGCATCAGACACCTGTGTAATGCTTTCAAGCTTCGTCTTGATTGCGCTTTTAATGCTCAAACTAATGCCCTGCCTTTATTCCATTCGCGTTCTATGGCTTTGTTTGCCTGCTGTATTACTTTCTGAACTGCTCTATCACCTGCTGATTCTCTGGCATTTCGCATAAACCTGCGTGCTCTTATACCTCTTGACATTGACCCAAACTCAAGGATGGAAGCAACGGCGGAAAAATCAACCTGCCGTCCGTCAAGCATAATTGTCCGGCTTCCGTCCTCTTTTATGTAAATATGTCCGTTTACTTTCCCGCGCCGTGTGATCCATGCTTTTTTAGCAATCAGTTTGCCTATGCTTTCAGACGGTGCTTTTGCTTTTGCTTCTTTGCGTAGAATTGTCAAGCCTGCGCCAATTGCGCTTTTCATTACCCGCTTCCCTGCCTTTTCCCCCATGTTTCTAATTTGCTTTTGCAGTTCTTTGTCGCCTATTAGCTCAACGCTTACTTTACCGCGTCCACCGCCTACTTTGCCAAACCGTTGAATGGCGCGTTCCTGCCTCCACGCCTTGCGCCATGCGTTGCGTGCCGTGTCACCGCTAAACCCTCTGCCTAATCCTTTAATAGCCATCACTTCACCTCCCGCGCCATGATAACCATATAGCGGAAATGGTCGTCATATTGTGGCGGTTCAAATTCAAGCGTCTTGCTTCGCCACTGGATCCGCATTTGAGTTGTTACGCTGGAATCGTAACGCATTGTTATTTTCCAATTAACTTCTTTTTCCGGCTTGTTGTTTGCCAGCTTTTCTGTCGCCGTCAAGCTTTCGACGTTCGCCCATTTCGTTTTGTGTGTTGACCAAGTTACAATCGGCTGGCCTCCGCTGGTAGTCGTCTGCGTAGGGGTTTGAATTGTAACCCTTTCCCGCAACCGTCCTGCATGTGAATGTCGTCGTGCCATTACGGATTAGGCCTTATTGCGTAAGCGTTTACAAGGTTCTTAACAACCGGATTATCACGGATTACGTTCGATTCTATATGGCTGTCACGCAGTTCATACAGTGCAAGCGCTCCAGCCTTTACGGCCATCTTTAGCGCTGTCGGGACGCTTTCACCTGTTGCGCCATATCCTGCAACGTAGGTAACGATTATAGCACCTGTGCGTTCTCTCAACGTCGGCCATGTTTCACCATAGCTTAGAGTAATCCGCGCAGGAATGCTGTAAATGTCTGTGTCATATCCTGTCCAAGTCTGCAAAGTGTTATCAGCATCGTAATATTCAACTTTGGTGATGCTTGACACAGGATAACGTGGTAGCCATAACTCGCCATTTTTCGGCCAGCAGTCCCACCGCGCTTCATAAGTCCGGCTTATAAGCGCAAGGTTTCCCATTGCCTCGACAACCTGCCGTGATGCTGTAATCATGGCATCAAGCAACGGCTGGTCGTCTTCTTCATCTATGCGCCCGTAGTCGGCTGTTTCCTGTGCTGTAACAGGTTCAACATCCGGCGGTACTGATTCAGTTAGGCTTGTGTTTGTCCACATAGTTTAAAAGGGGATAAGGGGCAGGGCGAACCGTACCCCGGTGTTACTACTCAATCAGATTAGGATCCGCTTGCTTGTGCAAGGTATTTAACCGGATTGGTTCCAGCGTCCAGCAGGTCACCGTCAAAACGCATGAAGGCAACAAAGCCGTCCTGGTCGTAATCAGCATAACGTTCTACCAAACGATAGAAACGAATCTGATTGACTTCGCGGAGTTTGTACTTCATCAAGTCGCCAAACAGAACCGTCTTAGCACTTGCTGCGATTGCGGCCATGTCGTTGTTCACGGCATATTCGTAATCAAGCAGTGTTGAAGGTGCTCCGGTCTGCACGTTGGCAGGTTGCCAGATGTAGTTATTATCGCTATCCTTGATTTTCCGCAGAACTTTCAAAGTAGAGTCGTTGAACATCCACTTGCATCCGGGCATACCGCGGTATGCAATATCGACGCTGTGTTGCAGATCAATCAACTCATCAAACGTGATAGTGCTGGCACTTGCGGCGGTTTTGCCAAGAGTGGAGGCGGTGACAATGCCTTTAGGCTGTGCCGTTCCGGTTCCGGTAGTTGCGGCTTCGTTCTGAATACGTCCAAGGCGTTCGCCCAAAGCTTTGCCAAGATAGGAAGCCATGTCAAACGCGCTGTCTTCCAACAGTTCTCGGGAAACGCGGACAAGCTTTGAAGTGTACTTGTAAGCATTAAACACGACTTCCGAGAAGGTCACATCCTGTTCAGAATCCTGCGTGTTTTCTGCCAGCAATGCGCCCTTGTTGTCGGTGTCGTTCACAGTCGGCCACGGAATCTGATTGCCGGAACTTGTACGCCAAACATCAACATTTCCACGAATCCCGCCGTAATACAGTAGCGCTTCTTCAAGCTGATTGCTGAAACCTTCGGGAACGGTGTAACCGCCTGCGCTGTCTGTGCCGACACTCTGCGCACGGCATTCAGCTTTAGTGCGCGGGGCTTGGTTGCGGAGGTTAATGTCGAGTTCGCGTTTATGCGGGCTAAGTCCGGTGAGGGTCATAGCGTCGCGTTGTTCGTCGGACATTTCCCCAGTCAACTGGAAACGCATCCAACCTTTAAGAGCAAGGTCGCGAGCCTGCTTCATGTCCATGTCGGGCGAATCATCGCGGGTGTTGCGGTCTTCACGTCCGGGCTTGGTCGTGTCGTGCCGTGCCTGCATCCGCTGTTCGAGTTCGTCCATCCGGTCACAGCGTTTAAGTTCTTCGTCAAACTTGTCAAAGTCGCTGTTGGCCTTTTCCCATGCTTCGCGCTCTTCGGGCTTGATCTCGTCGCGCCCTTCTGCTTTCATTGCCTCGCGGATCTCATGCACCTTGTCATAAGCCGCCTTCCGCTGTTCGAGTAGTTGCTTTTTGTCCATTTTGTGAATCCTTCTGTTTGTGATTGTTGACCGCATAAAAAAAAGACAGAACCACGGCCATTTTATTGGTCGTTGTTCCGTCTTTGCGGTTCTTCTAGGTTGTCGTTAGGGTCTTTGCCCTGTCGCCGATACTATAACAATGGTTTAGCCCATTGCAAGTTTTTTGTCCATTAAGCTTAAATCAAGCTCTAACGCGTCAACGTCTGAGCGCTTGTTTCTTTCTTCTTCCAGTTTTTTGCGCTCTTCCATAGCTTCGGCGTTGTCGTCGTTTCGTGCGCTTGCTTCTGTTCCGGTGTATGCCGGGAATGTTACCGGGCCAACGTCAAAAAGCTGTCCAACCTTTGTGATCGTTCGGATATAACCGTTATCATTGTCAGTCACTTTGGTTTCTTCCGCAATAAAGGAAAAAGAGGATCCGGTAATATCGCCACGTTTAATGCTTGTAATCAGATCGCGTCCAACCTGTGTGTCCGGTGGTTCAATCTCATAGCGTAATCCGGTATCATCTTCATACAGTTTCATAGTGTTGGCTGTAGTGCGTCCAAGTACATAGTTAGTGTCATGGTTAAAAAGACCTCGTACATCGTCGGAAAGAACGTCTTTAAAAGCCCCGCGCTCAATGCGTTCTTTGTAATCAGACCAAAGCGCATATTCTGTGCCTTCGTCGCCTTCCCTATACCAGACAGCCCCGTAACCGGTAATCAATGGCATTTCGCCTTCTGCACGTTCTTCAACGTTAGCTCGCGCCATGTCGACAAATAATGTTCTGCGTTCTTTTTTCATTGGTCAGTATCCTCTATTACTTGGTGGATCTGTTCAAGACATTCTGTCAATGCTTCGTTTTCGTCTGTTCCGGTTATTGCACACAGTGTTCTTACTGTCGGCGTTAAAGCCTCGCGGATTACTGCATCCTGCTCGGCAATCGATTCTTTTCTAACCGTTGCAATATGTTTCCGGCCACGCTTTTTCATCTTCGCGTCAAAGTTAAATTTTAAGCGTTTTTCCATTCGCGTGCAGACATCCTGCACGGCGTTGAATGCGTGCTCTTTTATGCCATCCGTGTCAATGCTCCGGCTTTCGTCTTCTTCGCCCGGGCTTGTTTCCTGTCCGGTTTCCTCCGGTTCTCCAAAGTTGTTTGACGGCGCAATGATTGTGTCAAGTCCCACACCGTTCATGTTTTCGGCGTTTCGCACTTCGTCAACAGTCGCCCAAGGATGTCCAGCAAGAGCCGCCCTATAATATGTTGTCCGGTGGATAAGGTTAGCTCGGACAAGTGCAGCACGGTTAAACTCAATTGCGTGTGTGTTGTTTTCTTTCTCCGCTTCGGTTAAAAGTTTGTCCCGGCATTCCTGCTCAATCATAACAAACCAAACGTCTATCGTATCATCCAGGAAGCTTTGGTTTTCCTGTTCCAACGAATTGTAAGCAGTCCGGGACGAATCGCCAACCTTATGAGGGGGAACACCAAACCAGTTCGCAACATCCTTAATGGAAAAGTCCAAGCTTTCGATTAGCTGGCTATCACGTGCAGACATTGAAAGTGTATTTGCTTTCATTCCACCCTGTAAAATGGCGGTTTTGTGGATGTTGTCAAGCCCTTTATGCATGGAATTCCACGCGCCCCGGATGGCTTCAATCTTTTCTTGATCCATCCATTCGGGATATTCAAGCACTACACGCGGTTCAGCGTTGTTTGCAAAATATTTGTTGCTGTATTTCTGCGCCCCGCTCCCCATTGCAATGGAGTTTCGAGCGTATGCAAGCACTGAAAAACCGGTTAAACCGTTGTCGCCCATGCCTTTAAAGTGCAAAACGTCGGTTTTATCAAGGCGGTTTAACCCTCGCGTGTTTGCGTTCTGATCGGGGTCATAGTTGCCGTATATGTAATAGAGTTTGCCATTATAGCGTACTGGTGTTACTTTGTCCGGTTCAAGATAGATTAGTTGTGTGGGTCTTCCAGCTCCGTCGCGCTCAATGTATGCGTATGAGTTCCCCGGCTCTAGCAAAACGTTTTGCATCATTGTTTGGAAAAAGTAATAAGCCGTCTGTTCGTCGTTCGGCTTCCATCTCAGCAGGTTGTAAGCTGGATGGTTAAAGTCTCTCTCTTTGCCCTCTTTCACAGTCCTATAGATATCGCAAGGAATCTTTGCGACTGTCGATGAAATAAGGTTTACAGCACGCCATACCGGTGAGTATTGCAAAGCGCGTGTCTTATTTATACGCTCCCCAGAATCGGTTGTAATGCCTAAATCATCGCCACCGCTTGAAAGCGGGGTGCTCGGGTTCTCAAGGCTTCGGCTTTGTGTCAAAAACATTTTTAATAAGGCTCCATGTTGCAACATGCCTTTGGCTTAATATATCCGTTTATTCGAATATGCAAATATTTAAATAAACAAATCTATTAAAATTCCTGCGCCAAGACATACCGGGACAATTCCCCATGCTGATAAAGTCCAGCATGTAGCAATTCCGGCGCCGATTATTGTAATGCTTCCGTAATACATAATCATTTTTTTTGTGTGATCTTTCATAAGCATACTATTGCCGGGGTGTCCGGCCTTTCCTCTGTTTGGTCTGCGTTTGCAAGTCCCACCGCCATAACACAAGTGACGATGCCGTCAATCTTTTTTGTGCTGTTCCGCCCCGGCTTTACAGGTCTGATATTTCCGCTAGGGTCGCACTTAACTGCAACGTTCCCCGCCATCCAAGTAAGGCACGGGTTCCCGCCGTGGGTTATGTCTTTGTTCAGTATCAACCGCTCAAACTCTTTAGCCGGTGCATTCATTGAAACATAGCCCTGCCTAAACTCCACCATGTTAACCCCGTCCTCATCGCTTAATTCTGTGGCAATATGTGTGGCGTTCCAAGGGTCAAAGGCAACTGCACGTATTTTATACTGTTGGACAAGGCTTTTTATGTCGTTTCGTATGATAGAATAGTCACTTGTTCGTCCAGGATTTACCTTAATATACCCGTTTTCCTTCCATAAAATGTACTCAGCACGCTTGTTTGCCGTGTCCAATGGTACCCAAAAGCGGGTCTCAATGCTGTTTGTTTCCGGCCAAAACATTGTAAAGCTGTTAATATCTGTTGTATTTGCCAAGTCAAGCGCCCCAAAACATACACCATCCCGCTTTATTTCGCCCTCGCAATCCTTCCATGATGCCAAATCAAGCCAGCTTGTCACCACGTCTGTCTGTATATTTAGGTGTAACCGCTTGACAGCTTCGGCATGTATCGGGTTCACTTTGCATTTATTGACCTCACGAATAAAATAATCTTCTCTTACTGTAATCCCGAATGAAGGATTTACCAATGGCCAAAAGTCCGGCTCTTTCCACCGCCCCGGATCCTCTCTGTCTGCTTCCTGCCCGTCAAAGATTACCGGCATGTAGTATGGGTCGGCTATCTTGCCATCCCTAACGCCTCGCCCGTATTCCAACTCTTGATTGCATGGCGTGTCACCTGTGAACCCTGCTGTTGTCATTTTGATTACAAGCGGTTGCGCCCTGCTGATTGTCCCGGCTTCCAACGTCTCGACAAGTTCATTATCTTTCTGTGTGTGCAATTCGTCAATCAGCAGGCCGTGGACGTTCGGACCGTGTTTACTGTCCGCTCTGCTTGAAAGCACTTTCCAACGGCTGTTGCGCTTGCCGTATTCAAGCACCTTCCAGCCCTTGTAATTTTTAATCATGCTCTTTAGCTTTTTGCTGTGCTCTAACATTTGGTTCGCAGCATCATAAATGATCTTAGCCTGCTCCGAATCGCTTGCACAACTATATATTTCCGCACCCTGTTCGCCGTCTGCTGTTAAAAGCGTTAGTCCAAGTCCTGCCCCAAACTGCGTTTTCCCATTTTTTTTTGGTATGTAAAGAAAAAGCGTTCTATATCTGCGCGTTCCGTCCGGTCTTTTCCAACCGAATAAATGCCCTAAAATCTGCCGTTGCCACTTTTGAAGCTTGAACGGCATCCCTTCAAACTTGCCGTCTTTAAGTGAATAAGTGCTTTCCCAGTAGTTGCATACACGCTCGGCTGTTTCCTCGTCAAATCTACAGTCACCAGCATCCCGCCAAGGGTCGTATGCTCTCGGAAATCCTTGTATTGGTTCGCGCCAAAAGCTCACGTTATGCAGTCCTCTTCATCTTCCTTGTCTGCGCTTAATGGTCTCACGCTTGATCTTGTCGCAGGAGTAAGCCCAAACTCTTTTGCAGTTCTCCAGTATTGATCATAAGCGTCTTTCTCGTCCATCGCCCAGGGTGCTTTGCGATGATAAACACTACCGGTTCTGTCCATAAGCTCAATATATCTCCCTTCCTGTTGGCATTTTTCTTTTGCTTCCCACCAGTCGGAATACTTTTGACAAAGCATTGCAAGTCCATGCGCCTCGGTTGCGGAGATTGCGCGGGCATTGTATAACATAGGGTAAATATAATGCCAATATTCCTGTCCTATTTCGTCCAAATATTCCGGGCATGTCAGCTCTGCATCAACGCGGATAAGGCTGTTTTCAAGCTTTTTCATTGCCCGTTTGTCACCTTTTGCCGCCTGTATTTCAAGGGGGTTTGCTTTTCGTCCGCTGTTACTGTTCCCGGGCATGGTTGTTCATCTCCTTTTTCATTGCCACAATATCAATCCCTCTCTTAATCGCGCCCTCAATCAGAACATGACAACGCTTGCACACTGACATAAGGTTTGACGGCTCGTTAAATTTGTCCGGTGCCTTTGTTACGCCTTCAATGTGGTGGACTTCCTCTGCGTGTTTAATTCCGCACCACTCACACACTGGGTCACGTTGTATCTTTTCGCGTTGGATTTTTTTCCACGTGTCGGAACTTCTTAAACGCTTTGCGCGTTTATATTGAGCGCTTAAATATCTAGGGTCTGCTGGCGGTTTGTATATTACCCTGCGTTTTGGCAATTTAGGCTTAAAGGTTTGGTGTTTCATGGTGTAATATAGTACGATTTTACCAAAAATCTGATATTTTGTCCTATAAAAATTGTGGT
>Ga0180438_10001838_pt1 | contig 36479 bp, 27 predicted proteins | sample SS_ome_12_FD_132455 | JGI IMG/M metagenome (GOLD analysis project Ga0180438, IMG submission 132455) | Hypersaline lake sediment archaeal communities from the Salton Sea, California, USA - SS_3_D_2 metaG | ecosystem: Environmental > Aquatic > Non-marine Saline and Alkaline > Hypersaline >... | reverse complement strand
TTAAGCCCCATGAAATAAATACAACCTATGACCTATCTACTCCGGACTATTTTCTTATATCTTATCAATAATCCAGAGCTTTTCACCGCTCTATCTGACTTTTATCGTATCATCTCCTTTTTAGCTTTATACGGTTTTGCGGGGACCCCGATTACCGTCTCGCCCTCCGGAACATCCTTGTTCTTCGTGACAACACTGCCGGCACCTACCGTTGCCCCTTTGCCGACTTTAACGGGCGCTATCAGAGTTACTCCTACCCCTATGAAAGCGTCATCCTCTATGATCGTTTTATATTTGTCTTTCCCGTCATAATTCGCCGTGATCGTACCGGCGCCAATATTTACATTGCGTCCTACCGTCGTATCCCCAAGATAAGTGTGGTGTTTGACTTTAGTTCCGCTGCCGATCTCTGTCCTGCATATCTCCACATAATTGCCTATCTCAACACCGGCTGCAATAGTTGTCCCGGGTCTTATCCTGGCAAAGGGCCCTATCTTGCACCAGCTTGCTATTTTAACGTCTTTTTCTATGACCGTTGAGGGCAGTATCGTCGTGTCCTTTGCGATCTCTACCCTCTCATCTATAAAGGTTGTATCCGGATCGGTTATTTCAACGCCGGACTCCATAAGTTTCTGCAGCGTCCTTTTGTTTATTATCTTATTGGCAACCGCAAGGTCCGCTCTCGTGTTTATACCGATCGCTTCCTCGCCGCTGCAGTGTTCCGAGACAACTTTTTTACCGTTCTGGACGAATATGTCCGCGATATCTGTCAGATAAAACTCTTTTTTCTTTTTGTTTATTTCGATATCTTTTATATGTTCCTTTAAATGCGCGTTACGGAAACAATACGTGCCTACGTTTATCTCGGTTATCTTTTTCTCTTCGTATGTAGCGTCTTTATCTTCCACGATCTTTAGTATCTTTCCGTCCTTGTTTCTTACTATCCTGCCGTAAGGAGGCGTCTCGGACAGATGGCATGTAAGAAGCGTGCATGACGCCTTTGTCTTATTATGCGCCTGGAGGAGTTTCCAGTACGTCTCGCTTAATATAAGCGGGGTGTCCCCGTAAGTGACAAGGATGCTGCCTTTCTCTTTATCTAGATAATCTACAGCGTGCGCGAGAGCGTCACCGCTGCCGAGCAGTTTTGTCTGCCTTACGAAACGCACGCCGTCATCTTTAAACGTCTCTTCAATAAGATCCGCTTTGTGCCCTATGACAACGATTATATCGGTTACCCCTGCTTCCTTAAGTGAATGGATGGTCCTGCCAAGTATAGTCATAGCGCCCAGTTTATGCAGCACTTTGGGCATCTCTGATTTCATTCTTGTGCCTAGTCCCGCGGCAAGCACGACTGCTGTAATATTTTTCATATGCTATTTTTCTCTTTTCTTTCAATAAGGAGCTGGCGGGCAAGGACTCGGCGCCTACAGGCTTCTATTATTCCTTTGCCCCTCGCTACCGCTCGTGTCAAAAATTATTTTCGCCTTCCGGTCGGCCATCCGCTAACTCGATTGTTGTCGCCGCTCCTTTTCGCCGCGGCTCCGTATTGCGGGCTCGTTAGCTCCCTTCGAGCCCTTGCTGTATCTTCTGGCTGGCGGGCAAGGACTCGAACCTTGACAGGCAGCTCCAAAAGCTGCTGTGCTACCATTACACCACCCGCCAACTGTTGTACTGTCTTAAAACCTGTACCAGCCTCTTAAAGCTCTATGTCTTTTTCTTCTTCCTCTATCGCGGGGGCGTGCGTCTCGCCTTTTGGAGGCTTCGGCGCCTCTTCCTTAGCGGGACGTTCGCTCCGTGGCCTGCTGGTCCTGGATCCCGAGGTCTCTTTCCCGGATTCGCTGCTGTAAGCTTTAAGTATCTCTTCCTGTATATATACCCGGCATTCCTGTGTTATCGGGTGGGCAATGTCCATATGGCTTCCCTGCTTGTCTGATCCCTCTTCCATAGATGTCGCCTGCTGCTGAGGGAGCTGCGCGCCGCACTGGTTACAATATGCGCTTCCCACAACATTCTTAAAACGGCACTTCGGACAGGAATCCATGGCTTTTCTGGAGGGCATGGCCACGAAAAGCCCGTTATTCCCCTGTATGACCTTGACGTTTCTAACGACAAACCAGTCGTCAAATGTCATCGTGGCAAATGCTTTCAGTTTGCCGTCTTTACTTTCTGTAGGAAAAATTCTGACTTCGGTAATCTTCATCCTTATTCTCCTTTCTTACAGCTGTATCTCTAGTCTTTGATTGAGCAAGTGCCAGTTTTTCCTTATATTTTTATTAATATTTTTTAAACTGCAAAAATGCGCCAGTTCTTACCCGCCGGGAATCGTTTTTCTAAGTGCCCTTTTGCTTCTTTGACCTTTTCCGGGCTGAAAATACCAAAAACAGTCGACCCGCTGCCGGAGAGAAGAGACACTTCCGCTCCCTCCTCTTTAAGAGCGGAAAAGACTTCTTTTAAAGCCGGAAAATCACGTAATACTATTGTCTGTAAATCGTTACGAAGATTTTTAACCAGGCTTTTAACGTCATTTCCCTTTAGAAAAGCGGTGACCATTTTATCAACACCACCCGCCTTTGTCAAGCCAAAACGAGGTGCTTTAGCGTATACTTCTTTTGTCGATATTTCAAAAGGAGGCGTTATAAGAATATGGTCGATTTCCATTTCAGTTGCCACCTTTTCTATGATATCTCCACGGCCCCTCCCGATAGCAAACCTTGAATCGCTCAGGAAAAAAGGCACATCCGCTCCCAAAATGCGCGCAAGGGATACCATATCCTCTTTCTTAAACGGAAAGCCTGTCACCTCATTAAGTCCTTTTAAAAGTGCCGCCGCATCACTTGACCCGCCACCAAGCCCTCCTCCGACAGGGATATTCTTTTCTAAGTGTATATCCCAGTTATATTTATTCCCTAGTTTTTTCCTAAAAAAAGTTACTACACGACCCAGGAGGCTTTTCTCATCTGTAGGGATGCCAGAAGCGGTGCAGCTTATAGCTGTGGGGCGCTTGCTGGTCTCTATGGAGATATAGTCATACAGGGGGAGGCGCTCAAACAGGGTTTCGATCTCGTGATAGCCATCATCCATCCGCCGGATGACTCTTAAGTAAAGGTTTATCTTGGCGGGCGCAGCAAAAACCATGATGCTTCTCCGATTAAAAGGCGTATCGTTTTAACTCAAGTCAGCTATTTTTTAGGTTTCCTTGCAAGTAAAGCTTCTGCTTCACGTTCTATATCGTCTTCGGTAAGGGCAAAATGTTTAAAGAGTTCACCTGGAGAACCGCTTACGCCGAACTCGTCTCTTATACCCATGATTTTCATCGGGACGGGGCATTCCTCCACGATGACTTCCGCTACGGCGCTACCCATACCACCGTAAATGGTGTGTTCCTCAACCGTCAGTATCGCACCTGTCTTTTTCGCGGCTTTTATAATAACCTCTCTATCAATAGGTTTTGGAGTATGAAGATTTATCACTCTTGCTTGGATATTTTTAGCTTTAAGGCGGTATGCCGCTTCCAGCGCTTTACAGACCATATGCCCGCAAGCGATAATGGCAATATCGTTTCCTTCGGTAAGCACGCTTGCTTTTCCTATCTGAAAAGGGCCTTTCCCTTCAAGTATAGGCACTTTTTCCCTTCCTAATCTTAGATATACCGGCCCGGGTATCTCCGCGGCCTGCTTTGTGGCTTCAAACGCTTCTTGGGAATCGGCGGGCACGACCACCGTCATATTGGGAAGGATCCTCATTAAAGCTATCTCTTCCAATGCCTGGTGAGTGGCCCCGTCTTCGCCCACGGAAATACCCCCATGGCTTCCCACTATGTTGACGTTGAGGTTCATGTAGGCGACTGATACTCTTACCTGATCCCAGGCCCTGCCGCTTGCGAAAGCGCCGAAAGTACAGGCAAAAGGAATCTTCCCGGAAAGCGCAAGCCCGGCTGCCGCGCCTATCATATCCTGCTCTGCCACGCCGTGACTGACAAAGCGGTCCGGATACTTTTCCCTGAACCAGTGGGCCCTGACCGATTCGGTAAGATCCGCCGAAAGTACCACCACGTTTTTATTGCTTTCGCCCAGGGCTAAAAGGGCTTTCCCGAACCCGTCCCTTGTCGCTTCCTTTTTCACTTCGTTCATAGCTCTCCTTAACTATTGACAAATATTATTAGAAGTATTCCGCCGGGGCCTGTACGATTTTCTCGACGGCTAATCTGTCTTTATCAAAATTGTAGACGTCTTGTTCCCTTACCCTGAAACTAACGTCCTCGAGCTGATCCTCGAGTACAAGATAATCAAAGTCCTTGAATTTATACCCGTAAACCACATCGTTCGCTATATGGATGATCTCCCCTAGCTTCACTAGGCGTGGTTTAAAGAGATCGCTCTCGACTGCCTGATCGGCGATCTTATACTTGATTATGAACTCGCCGAGTCCCTCTTTGGAGGAAAAGGCGCCTTCCGACGTTTTATAACTAAACATCTTCGCAAGTTCTTCATCCGCGCGGAACTCGATCTTTATCCTGTTAGCCATTTGCGCGGCAAGGAACTCTTCCATGGTAATATTTTTGAGATAAAAATTTCCTCTCCAGTATCCGATATCGCTAAGCTTTGTAGGTGGGCTTCTGAAAAACTCATCCAGCACTTTTTGTCTGGTCCCTTCTTCAACACTGAGTTTATCGAAGACACTTTCTATGGAACGCTCCTTCTCGGCCTGCGGCGTAAGGTTGATATTAAAAAGAGTTCGCTTGAACGACTCGCTTCGTGAGATGTTTCGGTACATACCGCGTTTTACGTCTTCCACATACTTTATTATCACGACTTGAAGTTCAGGAAGCCTCGTGTCCTGTGCGATAGCGCAGTAAAACTTAATATCCGCATCCGTGCTCAGTACCACCCTCGAAGCGATCAGGAGAAGATTGCTTATATTATCCCAGGCTTCCTCGCGTATACCGAGGCCCACATCCAAAAGCCCTTTCATGGGATAATATATTCCCATCGTCTGGCCGATTACTGTCACATCCACGTCCATGTCGTATTCGGTCTTACAGATGGCTTTAACAGCCTCGGCCAGTGTCTCTTTAGGGTAAGTAGGTGCGCACGCGGACAAAAAAAGCAGGCTAGAGATAAAAAGCGCAGCGCAAACGGCTAGGCTTATGCAGCACCTCTTGAATAGATTACGCTTTCTCATCCCACTTCTCATCTTTTACGGGCGCTTCTGTGTTATATACCGCCTCGTCATATCCGTATTCCTTGAAGATCGCTATTATCTCGTCATACTCAAGTTCTTCGCGCTTTAACAGTTCCTTCGCGAATCTTTCAAGGATCTGTTTATTATCTTTAAGCGTTTTCTCGACTTCAGCTAAACACTGGGTAAGTATCTCGTTTGTGTCTCTGTTGAGGGTCTGCCTGAAATCTTCCGAAAGCATATCCCTTATCTCGTTGCCGCGTATATCTCTGGCCCTCAAAAGCACCGTGTAATCGCCTATAAGACCGCTTTTACCCATACCATAACTCCAGACCATGCTATGCGCAATCGCCATGGCTTGAGTGAAGTCGCTTCCCGCGCCGCCGCCGACACCTGTGGTGGTAGTGCCGTATCTTATCTTCTCGGCGACATACCCGCCAAGTTTTATCATTATGTCCTCAAGAAGCTGTCCCCTGCTTTTGGAATGAAGTTCCTCCCTCTCGGGCGACCAGACGACTCCCAGAGTGCCCCTTCTGGGTATTATGCTCGCCTTAAAGACCGTCTTGGACGGAGCTTTCAGAAAGTTCACGATGAGATGTCCCGATTCATGGTACGCTGTCATCTCTTTTTCTTTCGGCGTCACCGTCATGCGGTGTTTTATACCCAGGTCGACACGTTCAAACGCTTCGCTGATATCTTTAAGTCCTATGGCCTGGCGTTTGTTCCTCGTAGCTATCAGCGCCGCTTCTTTGACGATATTGGCTATATCCGCCGGGGTTTTCCAAACGGCCCTCCTGGCTAGTCTGCCTAGATCGAGGTTCTCTTCGGCTTTTACTTTGTTCAAATAGAACCGGAACAAGTCCTCCCTGTCTTCCTGGGATGGAAGAGCAACTATGATTTTCCTGTCGAATCTCCCGGGTCTTAGAAGCGCCTGATCTAGATGCTGCTCATGGGCATTTGTCGCGCCTATTACAACGATATTTTCTTCTTTACCTTTAAGCCCGTCCATCTCGGCAAGCACCTGGTTAAGCGTGCTATTAGTCTCCTGCCCTCCCATGAAACTGAAGGTCCTGGATCTGCCTATAGCGTCGATTTCATCGATAAAAACGATACAGCCGCCGTACCCGTATGCCAGGAATCTCGCTTTTTTGAAAAGCTTCCTTACGCGGCTGGCGCCCACGCCGACAAAGACCTCCACAAACTCACTTCCTGACATCGATATAAAAGGCAGGTCCGCCTCGGTCGCTATGGCTTTTGCAAGGTAGGTCTTCCCGCACCCGGGAGGCCCGAGCATAAGAAGTCCTTTAATGACGCTTCCTCCCATCTTGGTGACTTTAGCCCTGTCTTTTATAAGCTGCACTACCTCTATCGCCTCCTGTTTGACGTCATGCATCCCTATAACATCATCCCATCTTATGGAGACGTCCCTGCCTTTAATGGGAGCTTTATCGAGTTTTGCAAAACCGCCGCGCATGAACGTAAGATACATAAACACGAATATCCCCGCGTGAATACCCGCCATGATAAACTGTACCGGCATGGTGGCAAGCGTCATTTTCCGATAAAAGGACTCCAGCGACATAAGTCCTATAACCGAAAGGATAACTAGAAGGACCACCACAAAAACAACTATTATGATCACCTTGTACTCTTGTAAGTACATCATTATTTTCCGATTAAGCATGGTTTTCTCCTCTATTTTTTACCCACGCACCAGAAGGCCACGCCCGTAAGGGCGTGGATAAATGACCTTCGGTGCAGGGTTCCGCTTGACAAAACCCTGAAACTGTGAATGCCATGGGCGTTAGCCCATGGAGCTTCACTTTAGCTTCTTTTCTGCTTCATCCAGCTCCGCTAAAGCCTTTGCGAGATCCTCTTCTTTGGGCGCTACCCCGTGCCATTCCACTTTGTTTTCCACGAAAGATACGCCTTTTCCCTTTATCGTGTGGGCTATTATCACCTGGGGACGGTCTTTTATCTCCTGTGCCTCTTTGAAAGCTTTATCCAGTTCACCGAAGTCATGCCCGTCAGCTTCGATCGCATGCCATCCAAAGTGTTCCCATTTTTGTTGATACTCTCCCATATCCTTGACTTCACAGCAAAAACCGTCTATCTGAAGTTTATTAAAGTCGACTATCCCGCAAAGGTTATCCAGTTTATAATGCGCGGCTGTCATGGCTGCTTCCCAGATCTGCCCTTCATTGGTCTCGCCATCCCCCATGAGACAGTAGACTTTAGCGTCTATCCCGTCCATTTTATCGCCGAGGGCAAAACCAACCGCCACGGAAAGACCCTGCCCCAAAGATCCGCTGGATATCTCTATCCCTGCCAGACCCTTCTGCGGATGCCCCTGAAGCGGGGAACCCAGTTTACGCAGGCCCCAAAGTTCTTTTTTCGGGAAAAAGCCCTGGTCCGCTAAAACCGCATACAGTGCGGGACATCCGTGCCCTTTCGAAAGGATGAACTTATCACGTTCCCTCGAGGTCCATGTCTTGGGAGATACGTTCATCCTTCCGTAATATAGATACACCATTATCTCGACTATGGACAAAGACCCGCCGGTATGTCCGCTCCCGGCTTTATAGAGCATGTTTAATATGTCGCGTCTTATTTCAATTGCCTTTTTCTGAAGCGCTTTGGAATCAGTTATTTTTTCCATTTTCCTCTTTCTGTATATGGTGTCAGGATTTACCGGGCTTTTCCTTTTTAATCTTCGCCCTCACTTCTTGTAATCTTTTGATGATTTCTTTATTGTCAGGATCTACTTCAAGCGCTTTTTGCCACTCTTGTTCAGCTTTTTCATATTCGCCCCTGGCGTAATAGACTTCTGCCAGGTGGCTTCGGATAATCGCATCGCTAGGAAGCCTCTCGGCAGCCTTTTTTATTTCCGTAAGGGCCTCATCAAACATCCCTTTTTTGTAATACGCCCATCCTAAACTATCGATATATGCGCCATTCCCGGGGTTAAGTTCAAGCGCTTTTTTGATAAGAACAACAGCTTTGTCAAGATCCCTTCCCTCTTCCGCGTAGATGTATCCCAAGTAATTATACGCTTCGGAAAGGCCGCTCTTCGCCACTACAAGCCCTTCAAGGATATTTATAGCTTCTTTTCTGCGCCCCGACTGGTCCTCTGCAACCGCAAGATAAAATTTATACATATCGTTCGCCGGGTCCTTCTCCGAAGCTATAGTATAATAATCTATCGCTTTTTTGTTGTCACCTTTTAAAATAGCCAGATAGCCCAGACTCCCGTAAATAATGGCGTTGGAAACACCGTTTTCGAGGGCTTCCTGGAGGACTCCTTCCGCTTTGCCAAACTGTTTTTCAGACGCGTATATCCCGAAATTTCTTAAATAAGGCTCGGGGGAATATATATCAAGCTGCATCAGGATACGGTTTTGCTCGACAGCTTTATCTGTCTCGCCCAGCCTGTAATAAATCTGGCCTAATCTTACATAAGCTTCTTTGTTAAGAGCATCAATCGCGGTGACCTTCTCATACTGCTTTATCGCTTCAGCGTATTTGCCGTCTATCTCGTAGATGAAGCCGAGCACCATCTGGGCTTCAAGATAGTCCTCGTCCACCTCGATCGCCTGCTTCAGTTTTTCCTCGGCTTTATCCAAAAGGTTTAATTTACTGTAAATAATCCCCAGATTGAAATAAATAAAAGCGTCGTCTTTTCTTATCTTGAGGATTTTCTCGTAGACTTCCGCGGCTTTATCAAACCGTTCCTGAACAACAAATAAATCCGACAAAAACGTCAGAACTTTAAGATTTTCGGGATCGTGTTTTAAAGCTTCTTCGTGTTCCGCTTGCGCTTTCTGGAAATCTCCCTTTGCCGTATAAATAATCGCTAAAAGCAAATACGCTTTTATGTTTTCCGGATCCAGATCTACTGACTTTTCCGCCTTTATTATTGCTTTATCAAGCTCTCCCAGGAGCAAAAAATCCGTACCGAGTTTTAAATAGATATCGGCGATGTCGCTTTTGTACTTGAGAGCGTTCTCATACTCTTTAACGGCTGTTTCACTGTCGCCGAAATTATCATAGATCTGGCCCATCATGTAATGGGTGAGCGCCTGTGAGGTATCTTTGATCTCGGAAGTTTGTGTTCTGAACCTGTCTATAAAAACGCCTGTCCCTCCCGCATACGCGTATGCTCCTCTACTGCCAGCAGGAATTAAAACGCAGCATGAAAAGATCACGGCAAGAACACTCAAGCGTATAAACGTCATACTTTCCTCTTCTTATGCCGGTCTCTTCTCATCCTTTTTTTTCGTTTGTGTCTTTTAACTTTTTTTATCTTTCTCTTCTTCCCGCAGGGCATGTGTTTTTGTCACCTCCTTTTGAATCCCGTGTGACATCTTTGTGTATATTGTTTACTTTAGTAGATCACTTTATTGAGCGGATATTCTATAAATCCCTGGGCGCCGGCTTTTCTGAGTTCCGGAATCAGCTTTTTCACATCTTCCTCATCTATAACCGTATCGATATCCACCCATGCTTCATCGTAAAGCCGTGAAACCGTCGGCGCTTTCATTGACGGCAGGATCGCTATTATTTTCTCGACGTCTTCTTTTCGTGCGTTCATCTTAAGACCCACTTTCCCCTCGGCGAGTATCGCGCCTTGCAGGAGGAGGATCATGCGTTCTATCTTCTCCTTCTTCCAGGGATCTTTCCATGCATTTTTATTTGCTATGAACTGCGTGGTGGACTCACATATCGTTTCAACGATCTTTAAATCGTTCGCCCTGAGGCTTCTTCCGGTCTCGGTGACTTCCACGATGGCATCGATACCCATCTTGGGTTTTACTTCAGTCGCGCCCCAGCTGAATTCAACGTCAGCCTTAACTCCTTGTTTTTCAAGGTATTTTTTAGTGACATTAACCAGCTCTGTCGCCACTTTTTTACCCTTAAGGTCTTTAGCACTACTAATGCTGGAAGAGTTGGGAACTGCCAAAACCCATTTCACCGGTTTCATGCTTGTTTTTGCGTAAATCAGTTCTGCCACACGTTCTACGCGGGATGCGTTTTCTTCTATCCAGTCATTGCCGGTTATCCCGCAATCGATTATCCCGTCTTCAACATAGCGGGACATCTCTTGTGCGCGGAAAAGAACCACCTCTATCTCTTCATCGTCTATGTCCGGGAAATACGATCTTTCCGACACCTTGATCTTATAGCCGGCTTTCTCGAACAACCTCAAAGTGGTCTCCTGTAAACTCCCCTTCGGGATGCCTAATCGCAATTTATCCATATCGTTCCCCTTTTTTATATTTTATAAGCATTTTTATGATTATAGCCCCTACATTAAGCACACCACTCCCTTTCGTGCCTTTTAGGGAGAAAGCACATCCACAGAAGGCTTTCTATCGAAAGCCTTCTGTAAATAAAATTTCGAGTCAATTTTATATCAATCCCTATATATAGTCAAGCAATGGTTTTACCTGTCGAAAAGTGGTGTAAAAGTATGGAGAAAAGCGACTCCTAGCTATGCAGGGAAGTAATACAAGCCCTCTCAAGAGCCAGTATCCTGAGATATGCTTCTTTAATGTCTTTTCCGACTGAAACGGCGCCGTGCTTCTTGAGCATGACCGCGTTTGCCCCTTCTTTTATTCTCTCGGCTACCTTCTCCGCCAGTTCAGCGGAGCCCGGTTGGATATATTCAACAGTTGGAACGCTTTTTTGTAGAACGCAATCAAATTCATATGAAACACTTTCAAGGATGTTTGTCTTTTGAGCAGTCGCGATAATATATGGCGAGTGCACATGAACGACAGCACCCACGTCTTGCCGTGCCCTGTAACAGGCAAGATGTAGAGGAGTTTCAGAACTTAAATAACCGCTTCTCTCAGGACTTTCCGCCTTTTTAAACGATAAACGGATATAATCGCTCTTCCTGCCACGAGACATATCAGCGAATTTCTTTTTTATAATAAGAAAATCGCCGCGCTTTTCACTGATATTACCGCCAGCACCTATGACCAGCTTTTCAGCATGTATAAGTTTGCCATATTCAGCTATTATTCTCGGCCTGTCCATGTCCTCTCCGTTTCCAAGCTTAGTCTAGCATATGCCCTACCCCCAGTCAATGTCACCACATAATAAATTTCTTGCTCGCAGCTGAAAATCCTTTATAATATATAACTTACTTCGACTTAATCTAATTTCTTATTGATAAATCAAGGAGACATGCTAATGGTATTAAAAGTGTTTAGAAGCAAAAAGTTCGCAAAGCGGGTACTTACAGGGCTCCTTATCATCATTATCCCGGCTTTTGTACTCTGGGGAGTGGGTAATTTTACAAAAGGCCCGCAGCTGGTCGGCATTATCGACGGTGAAAAGATCTACCCGGCTGATTTCGCCAGAAGCCGTGAAGGCGTAAAAGCGCAGGTCCTTCTCACCTACTACGGGAATTTTGACGCGATAAGCCAGATACTTAAGAATCGTGCCTTAGTGAATTTCATGGCATGGGAAAGACTCATTCTGCTTAATGCCGCGCGCGATCAAAGACTTGCGGTAACCAATACCGATGTGCTGTCGTTTCTGACGCAGCATCCGATATTCCAAAGAAACGGCACGTTTGACAAAGAAGTCTATAGTTACGTCCTCCGAAACAACTTTTCCATAATCGAACCCCGTCAGTTCGAAGAACTCATCCGGGAAAACATGCAAGTGCAGGCTCTCAGGCGGCAACTGTTAAAAGACGTCTCCGTTTCGGACGATGAACTTTTAGAATATTATAAAAAAGCAAACGATAAGGTAGAACTCTCTTACGTCGTTATCGGCAAGGATATTTTCCTGGGCAGGGATACCGTCTCCCCGGAAGAAGCCAAAAATTTTTACCAGACAAATAGAGACAAGTTTTTTGAACCGGCCAAAGTGGAGGTGGAATACATAGAATTGACTTACGCGGATGCCTCCGGCAAAGATTCCGCGGGCCGGACACTCGAGAAAATCTACCCGGAACTTACGGCTTCTCCGGATGAATTCCAACAAATAGCAGAGAAGTATGATCTAAGGTACGGTAAAACAGGCGCCTTTTCACAAAACGATGTAATCCCCGGCGTTCCCTTTTTTAAAGGATTCCATGATGCGGCGTTTACGCTCGAGGAAGGCGCGATAAGCTTTCCTTTATTTTCCGCCCCTGACGAGGATAAGGGAGCCGTATATGTCCTGCGCAAGATAAAGGATGTGCCCCGTCAAAGCCAGGATTTTGAAGAAGTCCAGGAGACTATAATTATGACTCTTGCGGAACAAAAACGGTCCGCACTTTCCCAGAAAGAGGCAACCCGGCTTTACAAGAATATAACTGAAGACAATAAAACATTTGAAGAAACAGTCGAAGCGTCCGGCGAAAAAATCAAAACAACCGGCGCTACCGGCACTACGGATTACATAGAAAACGTCGGCTCAGCGGGAGAAATAGTCCTTATAGCCCGCCAGTTCGAGGAAGGCGCAGTAATGCCGCCGGTAGCCGTTAAAAAAGGCGCTTTCCTGGCGCGAGTGGACAAGATAATACCCGCAGATGAGGCGGAATTTGAAAATCAAAAAGAGCTTCTCCGAAAAGAGCTGCTTTCACGTAAACAGATGTCTCGCCTGGAAGATTGGTTCCGGGAGAACCAATCACAAGTCGAACTAAGAAAAAAACTGGAGTATCTCTAAAAGGTAAGACGCCATTATTCCAGGAATTTTTGGAGTTCCTTCATAAAATGCGAGACGTCTTTAAACCGGCGGTAAACCGAGGCAAACCGCACATAAGCAACTTCATCAAGGTCATACAATTGCTCCATGACCATATTGCCTATCTCGGTTGATTTGACTTCCATATCGGCTTTTTTCTGGACTTCTTTCTCGATCTCATCAACTATCTGATCGATCCTGTCCATGCTGACGGGGCGTTTTTCACACGCTTTAAGAATGCCTTCTTTGATCTTTTCTCTGTCGAACCTTTTACGCGTCCCGTCACGCTTAATCACCATCATCGAAGCTTTTTCGACATACTCGTAAGTAGTGAAGCGTTTGCCGCATTTCAGGCATTCGCGTCTTCTGCGGATACTTAATCCTTCCCCGCTCATGCGTGAATCTATTACTTTATCCTCTGTGTGCGTACAGTAAGGGCATCTCATTATTTCACCGCTATAACTTCTATCCCCGCCTCGTTTAAAAATTTAAGCGCGAATTCGTCGGGATAATTCCCTTCTATGACAACTTTCTTGATCCCTACATTTATCAGCATCTTGGCACATATGCTGCAGGGCTGGATAGTGCTATAAAGGGTCGCGCCATCAAGGCTTACCCCGTGCCTGGCAGCCTGCAGGAAAGCGTTCTGTTCAGCATGAAGCGCACGGCAAAGTTCATGCCTCTCTCCGGAAGGCACTCCCAACTCCTCCCTTAGACACCCTGCCTCGTCACAATGAGTGATGCCTTTGGGCGCGCCGTTATAACCGGTTGTAAGTATCTGCTTGTTCTTTACGACAACCGCCCCGACTTTTCTGCGCAGGCAGGTCGAACGCGTCGCAACGAGCCTGGCAATACTCAAGAAGTATTCCTCCCAGCTGGGCCGGTTTATCTTTCTTTTGTTTTTTGCTATTTGCAGCTTCTCATCCTTCATTTATATCTTACGCCTCCAACGATTCCATCTCACAGACCAGCTCGTTATATAGCGGAAAAGCTTTCAGAAACTCCTTCACTTCGCCGTGTATAGAAGCGAGCTTCTTATCGTCTTCGCGCACTTTAAGAGCCCTGTCAATAAAGTCCGCTATTTTTACCATTTCTTTCTCTCCCATACCCCTTGTTGTCACGGCGGGCGTGCCTAACCTTATCCCGCTGGTAACAAAGGGGCTCTTCTGGTCAAACGGGATCAGGTTTTTGTTGACTGTTATCCCGGCTTTATCCAGCGCCACTTCCGCTTCTTTACCGGTAATACCGTTATCCGAAAAATCAACAAGCATGAGATGGTTATCTGTCCCGCCGGATACTATTCTATATCCTCTTGCGGAAAGTTCTTCCGCGAAACGTTTTGCGTTTTTAATGATAGCTGCCTGATACGTTTTGAATCCGGGTTTGAGGGCTTCTTTGAACGCTACCGCTTTAGCCGCTATAACATGCATGAGCGGACCTCCCTGGATGCCGGGAAACACTTCCGAGTTGATTCTTTTTGCAAACTCTTCCTTGCACATGATCATGCCGGATCTGGGGCCCCTCAGCGTCTTATGTGTCGTTGTGGTCACGAATTCCGCCACCGGAACGGGACTCGGATGAAGTCCCGCTGCGATCAAGCCGGCAATATGAGCGATATCCACCATAAGTATTGCTCCTACCTCATCACAAATCTCACGGAATTTACCGAAATCTATCACGCGCGGGTACGCCGAAGCTCCCGCAAGTATCATCCTGGGCTTGTGCTCCAGGGCCTTTTGACGGATCTCGTTATAGTCAAGCATCTCGGTCTTTTTACCCACCCCGTAGAAAACCATGTTGTAATATTTACCTGAGAAGTTCTTCTTATGACCATGCGTCAAATGCCCGCCGCACGCCAGATCCATGGCCAAAACCGTCTCGCCCATACCGACCATCGCGAAATAGACCGCCATGTTTGCCTGGGATCCGGAATGGGGTTGAACGTTTACATGTTCGGCGCCAAACAGTTTTTTTGCCCTTTCAATGGCGATATCCTCCGCCTTATCGACAAAAACGCATCCCCCGTAATACCTGGCGTGGGAGTACCCCTCGGCATATTTATTCGTCATCGCCGAGGATGTTGCCTCCATGACAGCACGGCTTGCGAAATTCTCACTCGCTATAAGTTCAATCCCCTCGTTCTCGCGTTTCGTCTCATCAAGTATCGCTTGGAAGATTTCCGGGTCTATCTTTTTTAAGTGTCTCATCTGGTCTCCTCTTAGCTGCTTGTAATTCTACTTTTTTCTTTTTACGCTTTTAAATACTTTTTTCTCAAGGTCTCTGATCTGCCTGACGCGTCTTGCATGCCGCCCTTTAAGAGCTTTGGTCTTTAGCCACACCTTCGCGATATCCAAGGCTTTTTTGGCGCTTACCTTGTTGGCTGCAAGAACTAAAACGTTTGTATCATTGTGCTGACGCGCCGAGACGGCGTCGTTTACCGAATTGCAAACACCGGCTCTCACTCCGGGAAGCTTGTTGGCGATGATCACCATGCCTATACCGGTCTTACAGATGATGATGCCTCTTTCGGCCAGTCCTTCTGAAACTTTCCTGGCCGCATCAAACCCGTATGCGGGATAATCACAAGATTCCCCGGAAAACGTCCCGACATCATTGATCTTGTAACGCATCTTTTTAAGCGTTTTGTTTATTTTTTCCTTGAGGTCGAATCCGCCGTGATCTGCGCCGATCGCTACGCTTTTAGCCATTCCACCAGCTCCTCTATCGGTTGTTTTATAAGATTAAAAGCTTTTCTGTACGAAGCAAGAGGTTTTCCTATCGGGTCGGGTATAATTACGCTGTCGTGCTCCTTATTAAATTCTCCAAGATAATATATCTTGTCTTCCGCTTCCGGGACTAACATGCGTATTCTCGCCTTGTGCGACGGCTCCATCACCAGAATAATATCCGCCCACCGGATAAAATCTTCCGAAAGGGTTTTCGATCTGTAGCCTTTCGTGTCAATCCCCTCTTCCTCAAGGACCTTAAGTGTCTCTTGTGTCGGGAAAAGTTTATCCACTCCCACGGTACCGGCAGACGCTACTTCTATCTCCAAACCTTCTTCCTTCAGGCGTTTATCAAGATACGCTTCCGCCATTATGCTCCGGCAGCTGTTGCCCGTACAGACAAAGAGTATGTGTTTTATCCTTTTTTTCATAAAACGAGCTATTTCTTTTTTATTTTACGGTTTTTCGCCTCGATCTTCCGGACAAGTTCTTTTTTATGCGCCACTAGCTTTTTGCTGACCGCGCTTGAGCTTATCCCGATTATCTCGGCGGCAAGTACCGCAGCATTAATAGCGCCCGCTTTACCGATAGCAACCGTTGCAACGGGCACTCCCGACGGCATCTGGACGGTCGAAAGAAGCGAGTCTATCCCGTCAAGTTTGGTCTCCATGGGAACGCCTATAACGGGAAGAATCGTATGTGCCGCTATCACCCCCGCCAGGTGAGCCGCGCCCCCGGCACCGGCTATAATGACTTTTATGCCTCTTTTTTTGGCGGTTTTCGCGAAACTCGCGGTTTTGTCGGGCGAGCGGTGCGCGGAAAAGATCTTAACTTCATGAGAGACGCCGAACTTATCAAGAATGACGCTTGCTTCCCTCATCACCGGCATATCCGAATCGCTTCCCATCACGATACTGACTAATGGTTTCTTGTTCATATGTAGCTCCTTGTCGCTGTTTACTTGAACCGCGGTTTATCTTCCAGCCCTTGCAATCGCCCTGTAGCCGATGTCTTTGCGGTACTGCATGCCGTCAAAATGTATTTTACTGGCAGCTCTATACGTACTGGCAATAGCTTCTTTGATGTCGCTTCCCATGCTGACCACATTAAGCACTCTCCCGCCGGAAGTGACCAGTTCTCCTCCTTCGAGACTGGTACCCGCATGGAAAACAAGAGCGCCTTCCTTTATCGCTTCATCACAACCGGTTATGCGTTTACCTTTTTCATATCCTCCGGGATATCCACCGGATGCCATCACGACACAGACATATTCGCGCTCATCCCATTCAATGGTCCTCGCGGTAAGATCCCCCTTGGCGGCCGCCATTAAAAGTTCCGCGAGATCCGTTTTCATGCGCGGAAGTATCACCTGGGTTTCAGGGTCACCGAAACGCACGTTATATTCAAGCACCTTAACTCCTTTGTCTGTTATCATCAGTCCCGCATAAAGAACCCCTTTATAGATGATGCTTTCTTTGCGCAGAGCTTCCAGCGTGGGCAGGATAATTGTCTCTTCAATTTGGTTAAAAAGTTCGTCATCTATAACCGGTGCCGGTGAATATGCCCCCATTCCCCCGGTATTAGGACCTGTATCTCCGTCGTAAGCGCGTTTATGGTCCTGGCTGCTGGCAAGCGGAATAACGTTTTCCCCGTCTGTTATCACCAGTATAGAGGCTTCTTCCCCCTCCAGAAATTCCTCGACTATGATCTTTTGTCCCGCGGAGCCAAACTCTTTATCAACAAGCATGGCTTTAGCCGCGTCTACAGCTTCCTGAGGTTTTTTGGCTATTATAACGCCTTTGCCCGCGGCTAACCCGTACGCTTTAACGACTATCGGAGCGCCCACGGAACGTATATGCTCTTCCGCTTTCTTAAAATCATCGAATATCCGGAAAGAGGCTGTAGGGATATTGTACCTGCCCATGAGTTCCTTTGCGAATATTTTACTCGACTCCATGCGGCTTGCAGCATAAGACGGCCCGAAGACGTTTATATCCGAAGCTTCTAAATCATCCGCCAACCCTCCCGCCAGGGGCGCCTCCGGCCCTACGACAACCAGATCTATGTTTTTCTCCCTGCAGAATTCTATTACGTTCCGGTGTTCCGAAACGTCTATATCGACGTTTGTCGCATCGATAAGAGTGCCTCCATTACCCGGCGCGCAGTACAGTTCCTCCGTGCTTGGGCTTTGTTTTAATTTCCAGCAAAGTGCATGCTCCCTGCCGCCCGAACCAATAACCAGTATGTTCATATTAAATTACTTCCGCCTTTCGTTTTCCTTTGATGACGTCCCCGATTATCCAGCTTTTAAGCCTGAATTTTTTGTCCAGTATACTGATAGCCTTCTTCGCGTCTTTTAATGAAAGAGCAAGGACCATGCCGATACCCATGTTAAAAGTCCTGTAAAGTTCCTTATCGGGGATATTTGTTTTTTCGCGAATAAGTTTAAAAACCCTCGGCTCTTTCCAGGAACCCTTATTGATGACTGCGCCTGCCCCTCCGGGCAGCATCCTCGGCACATTGTCATAGAACCCGCCGCCTGTTATGTTAGCCGCGCCTTTCAGCCTCAGCCGGCGAGTGAGTTCAAGAAAAGGTTTTACATAAATATGCGTTGGTTTTAAGAACAGTTTATACTCTTTTTTTATCTCTTTTTTTGTAAATAGTTTCCTTACAAGCGAATACCCGTTTGAATGCAGGCCGCTTGAGGCTATACCCACCAGTACATCGCCGGGCTTGATGCTTCTTCCGTCCAGGACGCTTCTTTTATCGACTAAGCCTACGGCAAACCCTGCCAGATCATACTCGCCCCTCGCGTACATCCCGGGCATCTCCGCCGTCTCGCCTCCAAGAAGCGCGCACTCAGCTTCCCGGCATCCTCTTATTATCCCCTTTATGACTTCACTCCATATGGCGCCGTCGAGCTTGCCCGTCGCAAAATAATCAAGAAAAAACATCGGTTTAGCGCCCAGGCAAAGCACGTCATTAACGCACATCGCAACCAGATCTATGCCGATACTGTCGTGCCTTCCGGCAATCTGCGCGATCTTAAGTTTTGTGCCGACCCCATCCGTCGATGCTACAAGCAAAGCCCTTTTAATTCCGATCCTGGAAGGATCAAAAACCCCACCGAAACCGCCCACTGAATCCATGCTTCCAGCCGTTCTGGTCGTATTAATAAGCTTTTTCGCCTTTTTTATCAGACTTTCCGCTTTATTTATGTCTACTCCGGCGGTTTTATAGGTGATTTTTTTCTTCATAACCCGATTTGTTTAAAAATCGCATCGACGTGCCTTAAATGGTAGTCAAGGCTGAAACAGCTGCTAATTTCTTCTTCAGTCATGTATTTTTTGATTTTTCCGGCTTCAAGGAGGATTTCTTTAAAGTCTTTTTCTCCCTTGTATGCCTCAAGCGCCGCGCCCTGCGCGATATCATACGCTTCCATCCGCGTCGCACCCTTTTTTATCAGTTCAAGCATAATATGCTGCGAGTAAATGAGCCCCTTGGAAAGTTTTATGTTCTCCAGCATCTTCTCTTCATTTACGACAAGTTTGGATACAAGCGAGGTAGCCTTATCCAGCATGTAATCGAGAAGTATTGTGGAGTCCGGTATGATTATACGCTCAACGGATGAATGTGAAATGTCCCTTTCATGCCAAAGCGCCACGTTCTCGATGGCGGCCATCGCGTTACCCCTAAGCACTCTGGCTAGACCCGTTATCCTTTCCGAGATGATCGGGTTCTTCTTATGCGGCATACTGGATGAACCTGTCTGGCCGCTTGCAAAAAATTCCTGCACTTCACCGATCTCCGTCTTTTGAAGCCCCCGCACTTCAAGTGCAAGCTTCTCAAGCGTAGCGCCGCAAATCGCTATGGCGTTCAGGTACTCCGCGTGGCGATCCCTCTGGAGAATCTGGCTTGAGACACCGGCTGGCGCAAGCCCAAGTTTTTTGCATACATACTCTTCCACAAACGGCTCCACGTTAGCGAACGTACCGACGGAGCCTGAAACTTTACCGACAGCTATGGCTTTCCGGGCCGAGCGGAGCCTCTGGATGTTGCGTTCAGTCTCTTTGTAAAAAAGCGCCATCTTAAGTCCGAACGAAATAGGCTCGGCATGCACGCCGTGGGAACGCCCCATCATGGGGGTCTTTTTATATTTAAGCGCTTTTTCCTTGAAAGCGGCTAAAAGACTTTCTGCCTCTTTTATAAGAATGTCCACAGCTTCCACCATCATAACTGAAAGCGCCGTATCCAAGACATCACTTGAAGTCAGGCCGAAATGGAAATACTTGGCGTCATCTCCGACGTTTTCTGATACGTTTTTTATGAAAGCCACGACATCGTGGTTCGTCGTCTTTTCGATTTCATTGATGCGGTTTACATTAAAAGCGGCTTTTTCTTTGATTGTCTTAGCCGCTTCTTTAGGTATATAGCCGTGTTTGGCAAACGCTTCACAGGCAAGTATCTCCATATCAAGCATTTTCTGAAACCTGTTTTCGTCTCGCCATATTCTGGCCATTTCAGGACGGCTATAGCGCTCTATCATTTTTCTCCTCCGTTCTTTTCAAGGATTAAGCGCACTCTTACCCGCTAAGATATTTCTTATAGCATATATAATACACCCTTGTCAATAAAGCTGTTGTCTTGCAAGTCCTACGGCAAAAAAAGGGGCTTGAATAAGCCCCTTTTTAATTTGGTTGCGGGGGACGGAATCGAACCGCCGACCTTGAGGTTATGAGCCTCACGAGCTACCCCTGCTCCACCCCGCGATAAAATAAAACCTGCTGTGAGAAGGAATTATAACAAATCTATCCTCTGGTGGCAAGGGATTTTTACTAAGACTCGGTAATTCCGCATCTTACCTCTCCGTTAAGCGTGGGTTAAGAGTTTACTCCGCGTCCGGTATATTTCAGTAAGATCATGCAGGTCAAATTCCTCAGCATCCGGGATTTTTACAGAAAACTCGTGCGGGCAATCACTTCTGGCAATCCTCTCCAGCACCTCTTTCAGCATCCGGATAAGATCTATATCTATATTCGCGGAATACTCTTTCGGCATTTTCACTCTGGCGAAATACGCGCCTAATCTTCTTCCTTCTTTCCGAAAATCTTCAAAGTATTCTTCGATTACAGTCTTTTTAGAGGCCTCTCTATCCTGTTCCTTATACGCATCGTTAAGAAGAATAACGATATTTGATAATTTGACCGGTTTATCGGAAAGTTTTATCTCTCGCCTGAGAGCTTCTGCCAGTTCTTCGGGGCTTTCTTTAACGCATACGGTGACATTTTCATATCCTTTGATCTTGGATATATCTTTTATGCTATCCAGGAGCATGGTCATCCCGGCCATATCCAGCTGGATTTGAGGCACCCAGCTTAGATCGATACCGATTATGAGTCTATCATCCGCCTTGCCCATAGCTATTATCCTGGACCCGATCCAGTTAATAAGAGCGTCTTTAAAAGCCTGAATAGTGACTTCTTCTTGCTTTTTCCTTGCGGCATCATCGGCCTTTTCAAAAGAAAGCCCCATCTGCCTATAAGTATGCAATACACCCTCTAAGCTTGACCGGTCTTGAGGCGTATTATCCGAAGTTTCTTTTTCGTCATTGCCGTCTTTTACCCCAGAACCATCATCGGCGATTTTCTTTTCGTAAAGCGTAAACATGCTGTCAATAAACTTTTGAGTCATCTCAAGACCGGTTCCTTCTATCCCTCCATAAGCTTTATAGACAGCAGCTGTAAGCGTTTTAAACAATGTTCCGCCTTGTGTCACGCTTATTGTTCCGCTAAGCGCCTCATTGTCTTGCTCGTTTAATAAAAATGATAATATGTCCGTAAAAGTTTGATCGTTCACGAAATCTTTAGATCTAGCAGTGAATTCTTCTCCTCCTTGACTTGACCCGTGCGCCTCCCATAACCGTACTGCTATCATCAACCCTGCTAATGCCTCGCCTAAAAGAGCATCCTCACGGTTGCCGGCTACTTTATACCCAGTGTCAAAATGTGTTAAAGACCTGTCCGCGGCTTTTTCTAAGAAGCGCGGGACTTCCACCGTTCCAAGTGCACTACTGACTATAGTTAAAAGTTGGGTAAGTGTTTTTTCGCCTTTATCCGTTAATGGCCTGGGCAACTTCGGTATGTCTTTGCCTTTTTGTATACTGTGGTAACCGAATAATTTCTCACATACTGGCTGTATAACCCTTATTGTCTCCTCAACACTGGTCTTGTCGATAAAAACAGCTCCTACTAAGAGGTTCATAAACTCTCTCTGGGAATACGCGCCTCTGCCTGAAATCTCTTTATGCCCCTGGTATAGACTGGCTAACTCTTCCGGCAAGCTGCTTACGTCTCCATATACGTCGCCAAGAATCACATCCTGCGCCCCACTTCTTGTTTTCACTCCCCAATTTTCATACTTTTTTTCGGCATATTCAGCCGTCAGGAATTTAAGCAGATGAACGCCGAGTCTGCCGAGAATCTTCTTCTTTGAATCGTCTACTGTCCTCTCCAACAGGAAAGCGAAGTTATCCCTATCGTTGAGTTTTCCGCCAATAAAGGTTGCGATGTCTTTGAAAAACTCCTCTTCCGTCTTGGGAGGTTTCTCCTCAAGCATTAATTCGTTGTGTTTTTCCCGGGCAAGCGCGTCTATTTGCTCTTCTATGTCCGGCCGGCCTAACTTCATGCGCCAAGCGGGATCATAAGCGTCCATGCCGGTAACGACATGGTTTCTTTCCTGAAGCTCATGGTGCAAGAGGCGTTCCAGCTCGGTAATATTGGTTGCATACTTGCGGTTTATATAAATCTGGTTATACGAAAGGCCGTAATGCGAATCTCTTTCACCGGCAAAGAAAATGACCTGCATCTGCCGGCCGTCCTCAACCTCCTGTAAGAGTCTTTTGTCTTCCTCTGAAAGCGCGTTCATCGCTGCGGTTAAATATACTAAATTCGGCGTAACCATCCCCAAATTCCGAGAAGGTATATCCCCTTGCGTTCTATGGTGGAAAACGCTGTCGACTTTCGCTTCGCGGCTTTTTCCGTCATAAATTACAGGCAGGATCCTGCCATACGCTACCGCATGACGTATCTCGGCGTCACAGATTTCGTCAGGAAGGTTTTCTGACCCGCGGCCGCCTTTATTTCGTTCGTTTTCTTCAGCCGACTTAGCCTGGAAGCTTACTCCTGATTCTTTAAGCACATTAAGCACCTCGCCAACAACCGCTGCTTTACTGTGATGCCCAAGCCCAAATTCTACTATATCATCTTTTGATGATCTTAAGATTCTGTTGGCTAAGTCTATGTCCCTTTTATTAATTGCTGTACATATAGCGGCAAATGCTCCCCTGAGTTGTACCGGCAGTTTTTTTAGCATCTTCCGTTGTCCCGGGGTTATTTCTTTTCTCTCCGGAGACTGAAACTTCCCTCTTTGCTGCCTGAGCTCGTTTTCCAACCTTGCGATCTCAGAGGTTAAAAGATTAGACCCTCCCGCTTTTTTCAGCTTCGCTAGGTCTTGTAATAAATCATCACAGTCTTTAGCTGTACTGGCCTCCTTTGAAAGAGCTAATATATCGTAAAAGAGGCTTTTGGTCCCCTCCCCCGGCATCTCATCTGCTGTTAGGCGTGTTTCCCAGTTTTTTTCCGCCTGGGATATTCGCGGTCCTGCCTCGGGTAAATCTTTAAATGCTTCACGCAAGCCGTCTAATCGCGTTCTGACCTCATCCATGTTTTTGTAGTCCCCTTGCATGATTTCACTGAATTCCTTTTCAAACATTGTAAGTCTGTTCGGTTTTATTACACGGCCAGCATTTCTAATGCAGGCGCTCCTTGCGTTTCTTACGCTTATTCTTCCCCTCATATCCTCAGGGATAACAGCATCAAGTGCCTTTATATATTCTTCGACGGTTTGGAATTTCTCCGGGGCTACCTGGCGCATTGCCTCTTTAGTTCCTTCCCTTCGTTTTGATATTTCTTCTGTCTCTTCGATTTGTTTGCGCCCTTCAGCGATTATCTCACCTAACTCGGGAATCTCAGCGTTACAATGGACTGCTTCCCTTATCGCCCCTTCATACGCGTCGCCGCTTTTATAATCACCTGGCTTTATTGCTTCGAGCTTCTTTCTGCTTTTTTCGGTTACGTCGCTTACATACTTCTTTCTCTGCTCTTCTTCCTGTTTCAGTTTTTCAGCTGCCAGGCGTTCTTCATTCGCTTTTATAGTTTTTAAGCCTTCCCGCTCGATTTCTTCGATCTCCCTCATATCGGTCCCGGGAAGAACTGCTTTTCTTACCGCTTCGATATAGGCTTCTTGAGAACTGAAACTGCCGGGTATTATTTGATAAACCCTCATTATACTCTCCCTCGTCGCCTCTTCACTAATTCCCTGGGTGAGTTCCTCTTGTTGGGGTTTTCTCTCCGGCTCTTCCGGTATTGCCTCTATGGGTTGGATATCTTTTTTGGCTTTCTTTTTGCCTTGTTTGCTTTCAGATTCTTTTCTTCTTGCTTCTTTCGCCTCTGCTATTTTCTTTAAATTGTCTTCTGCTCTCTTTCTCTTAATAATCGGACCTGCTTCTTCTCTTAGCTTAGCCCTATCATCTCTTAGAGCTTTCCTTCTTTCTTTGGGTATCAGTTTGTCTAAAGCGCCATCAACAGCTTTCATGTCAGGAAAGCGCGAGAGGTCATCCTCTACTATATTTCTCTTAAGATCCGCGAGTTTTTCTTTTAAGCGCGCGATCTGCTGTTTCTTGATTTGCGGGGAACACACATTAAAAAAAACTTTTACTAGAGCTTTGAGGCTTTTTGACCCCCGCGCTTCCTCGGGTATATTTGAGAGCAGCACCTCTACGGCTTTCTTTAACTCCTCCATGTTATCATATTCATGAAGCTTTTCTTTTATTCCGGAAAGGCGGCCTGTGAACTCCCGAATATGTTTTTCCAGTTCTTCTTCTTTAGCTTGTTTTACTATCGCTTCTTTCTCTTTTTCTTTCTCCTTTCTTCTTTCAGCCAACTTTTCCCGAAACGCTTTTACTGTATCAGCGATCCTCCAGCGTAAATCTGAAAACAAAATAATCTCTACAATCGAAAGCGTTGCCGCAACAGCAAGCGAAACTACCCCGTTCCTCGTACAGATATAAGTAATCGCGCCGGCAGCTAAAACTGAAAGTGCGGATAAAACCGCATTACGTATAGTGCCCCAGCGGGTTGATTTGCCGCTTACCGGAAACCTTCTCAAGCGTGACGAGCTTTTTCTCCGGGGCGCAGTCCCTTCTGGTACTACCTCACCGGTCACCGCGCCTAGAATTGACTCTGATGATTTTGCCGCTCCCGTTATCCCGGTTGCAATGTTACCCAGCCCTTCGATCATCCGTGATATCTGCTTTGTCGCTGCCGTCTTATCGTCTGTGTAAAAAGATTTTAAAAATTTGAGTATTTTGTATATTGTTTTTTTGTTGCCCACCCCGAATCGATTGATTAACAGCTGTTTTGTTTTTTCAAGGTTCTTTGTGGTCAACTTATCCCATTCCTGGCCGCACAGGATTAACAGTGCCGTTAAAATAAGTCTTTTCTTATAATGAATTAATAGCTCCTCCCGGGTCATTTTAAGTCTTTTCAATATTTCCGGTATATACCAAACGTGCCCGAAATCGACAAGCACTGCGATTCCTTTATCGGTTATTATGTAATTTTCAACGTTACTGGCCTCAACGTCATAACAATCTGCATCTTCAATCAAATGTTGTGCTACCCGCATCACCTGGGTTGCCAGATAAAGAGATTCATCGAGCGCGGTACCCCAAAAACCTATCTTCTTCCTCAGCGTTTCTCCTCTGACAAACTTGTTTACCTCGACAACCGTTGTCGGGCTGTTCCCAAGCGTGTATTCAACCGCTCTGATTTTAGTAATATGCGCGTCTTTTCCGTTTATATGGCGCTGTTTTCTTGCTTCCTCCAGATGTGATAACATATTCATGTATTCTTTGTTGTTTCTTTTGTATTTTTCTTCAACCCACCTATTCTGGAAAAAGTTGGCTTTGGCGACATATCTCTTCTCTTCGTGTGTTGCATTAAACACGATCCCGTCAAATCCTCTGTCTATAAAATCGCCGATGACTAGGTTTGAAATTTCCTCTTGTTTAAGAAGCCTGGCACATAAGTCCAAAAGTCTTACAATCCCGTTTTCATAAAAATCTTTTGCAACACCTTTGCACAGCTCTTTGAATTCTTCTCCGCTCAGGTGTTCAATAAATTTACTTTTTTTATTAAGGTCATCGATAACATGCATTATGTAATTTTCTTCCATTCTTTCTACATCAATTTTAAAATGATCACAAATTGCTTTTATCGCGGATCTCTTCTCAATTAATGTTTTTCCAGCTTTCAAGATCTTGAATACCTCATCCAGTTTCTGTTTTGCTTCCGAATGACTCCCTTTTTTGACTGCTTCCTTCCAGTCGCTTAGATATTTTGTTACGCGGTTGTACATTATTTGAGGCTCGAGTCCAGTGTGCCCTGTTATTTCCCATGTCTCCCCGGCAATCCCGATTTTGGCTAAGATACGTGTATGCTGTGCATATGTGGGTGCTATCTGGAAGAGAAGGTCTGTGAGGCTGTATTCCAGCACAATTTCTTCGGCAACTTTGAATTTGGATGGATCTCTTGCAAGAGTATGCAGACGCTGCAGTGTAAGAACCAAGTCTTCTACGGTAAACTCGCGCTTGAAATACCGGCAAAATTTTACAACATGTTCGCCCGTTAGGAATGTTTCTATGAATTTTTTGAATTTTCTTGAAACAAAATCCCCTTCTCTCTCCATTACTTGAAAAAACATTCTTCGGATTCTTGGAAAGTCATTAAATGCTATGGTTTCTGAATCGCCGCATATATTTCGCACCATTTCTTCGAATCTCAACTCGATTTTTCCTAGGCGGGTCGGGTTTTCTGCCTCTATGCTCTCCGGATGATATGGATTTTCCATCTCTTCCATCAGTTTCATCATTTTGTCATTTACGGCACTGCGCGCTTTTACAAGCTTTCTTTTTGGATCTTGTTCTTCCTTCCACGCTTCTAACCACACGTTTTGCATGCGCCTTGCGTACCAGTCGGCTTCCTCAATTTCCATTCCTACTTCTAATAAACGTATTTCCACGGCTTCATGTAAGAGATCAGAAAGGACGATAGAATCGGCATCCATGTCCCCCTTATTTAAGCTATACAAGCGTTGCCTTTCAAAAAGCACCATTGGGCCTTGGGTTGTACCGATAATAAGTCCGCCTATTCTTCCGGACTGCCCTCTATCCAGACTGAATTCAGGTTCTACGAGCATTATCCGATTTATTATTTTTTCTATCCCTCCCGTAGAAACGCCGATTAAAGCAAGCGCGCTTTCGAGACACTCTCTGTCATTAATCTTGGCGGTATTGTCCCTTTGTCCTAACTGCGCTTTAGCTGCTTTTTCCAGGTCAACTCCTCCACCTCTATCTACCAACCTCTTAAGAGCATCGAGTTTACGAGTCTTCATGCCTTCTTCTACCAGATCATTCACGGCTAAGCGTAGAGATTCTTCGTATTCTTTTATGTTCTCCATGTTGATATCTGCACCCAGTTCACTGTTGGCCCTGTTAAGAAGATTATGATGGAGCTCTTGCCGCGCTTTTTCATCCTCTTTCGCAACAGCTCTTAGCCTCCTTAGGGGTATATTTTCAAGTTGCGCTTTGTGATACGGAGTAAGCTCCTTGTACCGCGAGAAATGTAAGACCCCTTCCGCGGATGCGATTATATGAACTTCGTGCTCTGTAAGCGGCGTTCCGTCGTCCCAGGTCTTTCCCGCCCAGAAAATCTCCCGGGCCTCGTGATATCTTGCTTCCGCATTGATTGCGGGAGTGTTATTTTTGTTTAGAACCAGTATATGCTCGTCCTCGGGGAAGTCGGGAAAGCCATGTTCGCTGGGTTTGAACCGGTATGCACCAAACGTGTGGGCTGTTGTTTCCAGTATCCTCATTTTTATGCCATAGATTTCTTGCACGGACTCTTTGAGTGCCTCTTGTACGAAAGCTTGTTCCTGCCTCCCGGTCATGGTGTGTTCATCTCTTCCCGGCTCTCTTCTGCTGATAGCCTTCATGTAGCCTTCGTTTTCAGCTTCACCCCCCATTGCCTCGAGAATAGAACCGTTCTTTCGATAAGCAGCTGATCTCGTTCCTCGCGAAGTACCTTCTGCCAGCTGCTTTAGATATTCTAAAGCTTCTTCTAGCTCTTCCTTCAGATGTTCTTCCAGCTCCGGCTCTCTCTCTCTGCTTATATCCTGTTTCTTGCCTATGCCCTCGGCCCCGGAGGCTGCCCCTTCCTCACCTAAAAGGGTAATTGTAAGTTTTCCTCCCAAATGTGCCCTGAAATCTTCAAGCCCCGGCCAGAGATTGTCAAATGTCGCTGCCTTATCATATATCGGCAAGTCTACGGCCCGGATAAGCTTAATGATGCGTTTGAACTCTTTCTCTGTAATATACCCCCGCCTCCAGGAAATATATGAATCGATGGCCATACCTATAGCAACACCCTGGCCGTGCGACAAGCGGTGCCGTGTTACTATCTCAAGCCTATGGCCCCATGCATGGCCGTAGTCAAGTGGTCGGGCAGAAATTCTTTCTCTGGGATCTTTGGTTATTTGCCCAAGGTGATTTTTTATGGAGATCCACAAAAGCTCTTCAGCGGGAGCAAGAAGTGTTTCGCTTACCTGCCCCTTTAAGGCTTCAGGAAGATGAAATAGTATACCGTGCGCCGCTTCAAGTTTTTCAAAGTCTTCTTTATCCTTGAGAAGCGTGACTTTGATTATTTCAGCGATGCCATCACTCATGATGCGGGGGTTCGCTGTTTTCAGGAAAAACGGATCTATAAGCACGGACTGCGGGGGATAATACGTCCCGAAAAAGTTCTTCTGTCCGAAAAAGTTAATGCCGTTTTTAACTCCTATGCCCGCGTCATCCTGCGCAAGCAGCGTTGTAGGTATTCTTATATGGTCAGTTCCTCTGTGAAAAATGCTTCCGGCAAAGCCTGCAACATCAAGCGTGGCGCCGCCACCTATAAGAACAAATGCGGATTGTTTGTCGAGTTTCGCCCGCCACGCACGGTAGGCTATTCGAAAGACGTTAAATACTCCGCGTAGACCATTTTTTACCTTCTCACCTCCGGCAAGTATTAGCATGTGTCTTTTAACATCCGCTTTGCTCCAATCAGGATATAGCATTACCATATAGTTCTTTAGCTCTTCTATCTGCTGCTCTCCGATCCCTTTGTCAACGACGAAGAACGCGTTACGCTTTTTAATTTCCTCAGCTAACAGCTTGTTCTCCGGATTAAAAACGTGCCTTGTTTTTACCACCTCGTAAGAATCGTCCGGGCTGACTTCTACCCGTATCAAGGTGCGTTTTTGCCTCGGTAATGTTTCTGTTCCCGAGAGTTTCTTTTCTTCGCTGGAGTCTGGTTGCGCTTGATCAGGAGAATCTTTTATTGCGCTTACAGGTTCCGCGGCGGGCTGGAAGGGTTTTTCCGCAGGTTTTCTGGGCGCGGGACGGATAATAGCTTTGGGCACAAAATGCCAGGAGGCGCTTTTACCTGCGGCTATACTACTAAGCCCATCACTGCTATCGCTGGCGAGTTCCCCTTGGGGCGGTATTTCTACAACAAGAAATTGACCATCTCCGGCGTTATACTGCGCTATTTCAGAGCCCCCCAGGTAAACCCTGAAACCACTGGCCCAGCGTTCCATATCATATGGAAGAAGTTTTACAGTTGTACCAGCATATTCGATCCCCAGGGTATACCCTTCTTTAGAAGACTTTTCCGGCTGCTGGATCTCCGGAGCGTTTATATTCCCGTTTTCATCGACTTGACATGCTACAGAGACACCATTATCCTCATCAATTTGATCGTATTCCAGTTCTGTAAAGTGTTTTCTGAAATAATTTACCAAAAGGTTATCCGCTTCGCGTGCTATTGCTTCAACAAATTTACGGCTGTCCGGTGGAGCCATTTCAACCTGAGCCTGTAAAGCATTCCTGAGCTCACTTTCAAAGCTGTGAGCCCCGCTAGATGCCGCCGTAAGTAAATCCCGTTCTAGATGCCCCAGTTCACTTCGTTTGATCTTGCGGCCCGGATACCCCGTTCCGCTTAAAAGAACCTCTAGTTCTCTGATAAAATCTGTCAGATGACCCCACCTGAGTGCCGTAAACACAAGATCAATCTGGAATCTAACCGGCTTTAGGCCTCCCGGATCACAGGTCTGGACAATCTTTGCTGCTTTTGCCATTGCCCGATACGCCTCTTCCGCCCATGTATGTATGTCAAGTCCTTCAAAAAGATACATGAGGCGTCTGCATTCGTTCCTTCTTTCGCCGAAAATAGTCTGGGCCGCGAATTGCTGTGAGTCTGTTACATCAAGCGTTACGCTGTCAGAAAGAAGCCCATCAACAATATTGCCGGCACCTTGCACGGTTTCCAGCAGTTCCTTAAAAGCTTCGACCACGTCTTGTTTCATAAGCCGCGCTAATTTCTTTTTAAGCTTTCTGATGTCGACAAGCTGGCTGCCTGATCCGTTTTCAAAGAATTTAACTGTGAAATTGTCGAGTATTTTTTGTTTTTCCGCCCTCCCCCCGTCTTGTTTCTTTTCCCCATGCAGGTCCAGGAATTCCCGCCCGCGCTTCAAGAAGAAGGCAAGCTCTCTCATATCCTCTTCGCTGTCTATGTTTAGCTGATCGAGGTAAAGTTTCGAGAAATAGAAGACATGGCGCCGGCGGCCGACATGCATTAGCCTGGCGACATCGTTTTCGGGATCACAGAAAAGAAGCGACGTTCTTATGTTTCTTAACTCTATTACGGTGACTTGTTCCTGAAGGCGCTGGATTTTCCCTTTGTCCTCCTCTGTCGGATGCACTTCGGCCCATATTGCCAGTGCCTTCCTGATCTTTGCGCCGTTTGCGGACTCTTTCTCATCATTAAATTCCTTGTCTTCAGATCTATATCTTAAACTGTTCATGTAGGTAGCGTCTTTACGCCCGAATATCCAGTTTTTCGACCTTAGATGTATGGTGCTATTAAGCCGCGAGTGGTAATAAAGTCCTTTCTTCGTCGGCGCGATATCGCGCTTTTCTTTTGTTTTCATGAAAGTGTCATAAAGCTTATCAAAGTACGGTTCCGGATTCGTCGTCACAAAAAATAAGAGCAGCCCGTAGAACCTGATAGAGGCATTTTTCGTCTCATCGTTTATATCGATCTCTCCCAACATGTTTACAAGCTCTTTATCCGCCTCATTGATTTTCTGATACAAATAATACGGACCTCTTTCTCTTAAAGTTTCCCTGCAATAGTCAATGAATTGCTCGGCGTGCGAAAAGTGTCTTTCCAGCTCTATACATAACAGTCCGTATAGCGGCTCAAAAAATGTTTTTGCGTATTTTTTGGGGTTCGCGAGGATTGCTGCTTCGGGCTCGCCGGACCTCAGCATGTCGAGGTATTTTGCCAGCCATTCCGGGTTTGCCACCGGAACATCTAGATATAACCCCTGCGGGTTTTGTTCTAGCATGCTCTTGATCTCGTCTTCGGAAAACTCTTTCCCACGGTTAAGCTTTTCTTTTAAAGCGGCATCGGCTTTTTTGTTAACAAGCGAGAACCCGTATTTCTTCACGTAAAAGATAAGGGCACCGGAAGAAATGGAATCGTCTCTGATCTCAGGGAACTGACTGTCGCCTAACTGTTCATTGCTAATAGTAAACTTTCTTATCCCCTCCTGGTTGTACAGATATCTGAGCTTTGCTTCAAAGAATTTATGCGTATATTCTTTATGTCTATATCCTTCCGTTTTTTGTTTATATTTATCCAGCCCCTGCGCGAATATGTGGAAAGCAAGACCGGCTACGTCTTTTTCACGGTCTATGGTGTAACTGCCGTATCCTACAGGGTCAGACCTGCCGATACCAAACTCGTCAACGTAACTACGGGTGTACATCTCAAAAACCGTGTTGGTATGCCTGAAAGAAAACAGCGTAATGCCTAATCCGCCGCCAAGGTCTACCTTATAGCAGCGCTCGCAACCATATACTGCCCTGTTATCAATCTGCGGAATGAATCGTCCTTGATCGGATAAACTTTTGATAAAATTGCCTACGGCCGAAGAGTAGTGCTGCGGCTGTATCTCTTTATCTATATCGCTTTTCGGGATTGGGATGCGGATCCTTGTTAAAACTTTGTTTATCTGCTCTTTATTGTCTAGCTCGATTAGTAAAAGCTCTTCATTTTGTTCTTCGTGTATTATTTTAGCCGGCCCCGAGCCGATAGCTCGAGAAGTCTTACCTTCAGCTTCACCGGGAGCATCCTCCGGCAGATAATATCTAAAGAGGTTCTCCCTGCCCTCCTGGTCGACTAGTGGCAGGCAAAAGGTCTTGCCCTCTTTGTAAAGCTTATTCAGATCAAACCTCCGGGAATCAATGTCAGTCAGGTGTCTGGCGAGAAACGTTCTTAACCCCTCCGCGCTAATACTGCTGCCAAACCTCTCAAGCACCCATCCTATAAGGAAATTAGTGTAAAGCAGCCCTGCGTCACCCTTAAAGTTTTCTGCTACGGCTGTATTGGCAAAAGCCTCTCCACTAGCGGTAAACTCTTTGTGGGGGTTCTCCTCCGGGGATGCTATCGGCTTGAATCTGGATGTCGCAGAAAGTGTATAAGGCCTCGCATTTGCATCTTTCGCATCAAAAGCATATGCGATATCATTAAGCAAAAACGCACAAATTATGCTTATTGCTACGGTTTTGACTAATCTGCTGTTTTTAATAAAATATTTATTCATATGCTACTTGTTGCCCCTGGCAGTAATATTACGTTCAAAGTAATACGCCTACGATAATAATCATATTGACTGACCATATTTAATATAATAAGTCAAGGTTGCGGCATTATAACATAAAAAAGTTAGTTAAGTCAATAAAAATCTTGGTTTTTTTCTCTATTGCCTCCCTAGAGAGATGGTGATACCATAATTGGTGATTATTATGAGTTCAAATATCATATGCTGCGGAAATATAGCATTTGATCTTATCACAAAAGATGATATCCGCAAGGGAAGCATGACTTTTGAAGCCCGCGCGGGCGGATCTGTCTTTAACACCGCTATTCAATTGCGGCGCCTGGGGCTTCCGGTGTCACTTATTTCTAAAACGGGGGCGGATTTTCTGGGGGATGCGCTTTTAGAGATCATGCACAGGGAAAAGCTTCCATCGAAATATATTATCCGCGACAATAAAATCAAAACCGGTTTGGCATTTGCCCGTATCGACAACAAGGGTGACTCTTCATATTTTTTCTACAGATCCACGGGGAAAGAAATTATGTTTCAAAAAGGTGAGGTCCCCTCTTCTATTTTCAATAATGCCTCTTTATTCCATACCGCCAGCGCCTATTCATACAACGACTATACATTTGAGGATGCAATAAACTTGATGAGAAAAGCAAAAGAAAAAGGGCTCTTTACCACCTATGACCCCAACTGGAGAATCAACAGGATTAAAGACAAGAAAAACGCACGCTCCCACATTAAAAGACTGCTTTATTACACGGATCTCCTTAAACTCAGTGAAACGGACGCTATCGGTATAACCGGATCAAAGACTTTGCAAAGCGCGCTTAGCCGCCTTAAAGGGCCCCTTATTGTCACTCTGGGCGAAAGGGGGGCTTTCTTCTGGGACGGAAAAAAGAAAAGCTTTCATCCCGCCTTTAAAGTCCCCGTAAAAGACACTATCGGTGCAGGCGACGCCTTTACCGCGGGGCTTATTTGCGAGTATCTAAAGAAAGGTAAGCAATCGTTTTTAGAGGATCTCGGAAGGGGCCTGGAGAGCAGTTCTCTCACTTTCGCTTCAGCTGTCGCAGCTTTAGTCTGCCGGGGAAGAGGCGCCACAGAAGGATTACACAGCAAACAACAAGTAACTCTTTTTCTAAGACGTAAACACTCTTTTCTTCATCTTTCTTAAATTTACAAAAGATTTACTCCATGGGGGTTTATTATTCATTATAAAAATAAACCTTCATAGCCCTTTTGCTTGTAATACTGTAAAAATTGTTCTTACCATTATCCCTAAATCATATACTAACAGTTTAAAGGACCCGTATTCCATGGTTTTACGGTAATATTCTTCACTTCTTTCTAAAGAACAATTTCTTTTCCCTTTGGTGACTTGGTGTGGCCCCGTGATGCCCGCTCTTAAATATTGTAAGGCTGTATATCCATTTCTTAAATCTTCCTCGTATACCTGGGGTATCCTGGGCCTCGGCCCTACTAAACTCATTTTCCCTGCAACTATATTAAAAAGTTGCGGCATTTCGTCAAAATAAACTTTAATTAATAGCTTACCAGTACGCGTTGTGTTTTTATTATTATTTTGCAAAAATGTGGCAGAATCGGTCTCTGTCATTTTATTTATGGCGTCCATTTTCAATGTTCTAAATTTATAAAGAATAAACGGCTTCCCTTGGGATATTCTTTTTTCCCTGTACATTGGTGTGCCTTTCGAATCCTCATTAACAAGCCCTTCAATCCACATCGCCGTGATTATTATAAGCATTACAGGGCTAAGCAATATTATTAAAATAACCGCTATTAGTTTGTCTGTTGTGTATTTTAATAAACGTGTACTCATGACAAGATTGTTATTGCGAAAATTTTTGATATTTCTGCAATATTTGCTATTATGATTTACAAAAGATTTATCATCCACTTCCTTAAAAGTCGCTGTATGGCGGAGATGAGAGTTATCCCGACCATAACCATTATAACCGTTAAAATATGCCATTCATTTATCACCAGACCCACGGCTATAGCGGCAGCCGGGGCGTGTTCCGTGTTCGTAATCGTCATGAGAAGCATCGCCAGAGTTACGGCTCCCCCGCCGGCGATTATATGCAGTATTTTCTGCGTCAAGTAATGGTCTATCGACAGGACCGTCATAGAGTGCATGAGGCATCCCACTATTATCCCTATCATGTACCCGCCGATAAGGTGCCGGGGACTGGAAAAGCGTACATGCGGCATGGTAAAAGCAGCAAAACCGCTGGCGCCAAGCGAAGCTATAATCACCGGGTCTCGCACGACATCAAAAAGAATAAGGGCTGCTGCAACTGAAGCTCCCGCCATTAACGCCTGAAAGACATACTGCGTTTTATTTTCCCGGAATTTTTCGTCGATGAACTGCATGCATCTTCCTGACTGTTACTGTTTATATATTACTTCTCCCTTTTTGACGATGCCGAGTTTTTCCCGTGCCTTTTTTTCAAGGTAGTCGGGATCCTCTTTTAGTTTTGCGAGCTCCTCCTTCAGTTTATCATTGTGCTCTTCTAAAAGGCGGATCCTTCTCTGGTGCTGTTCGTTTTCTTCACGAAGTCTTTGGAGCTCGGAATAACCCGGCAGAAAAACAATGCAAAACACTGCAATAAGAAGCGCCAAATAAAGAATTACTTTCTTTTTTTCCATATCTCGCGTCCGTAAACCGCACTGGAGCCAAGCGCCTCTTCTATGCGCAAAAGTTCATTATATTTGCATATACGGTCCGTCCGGCAGGTCGACCCGGTTTTTATCTGGCCCACGCCTGTGGCGACAGCCAGATGCGATATGGTAGTGTCTTCCGTCTCCCCCGACCGGTGGGATATAACCGCAGTATAGCCCGCCTTTTTAGCCATATCGATTGCCGCCAATGTCTCGGTAAGCGTCCCTATCTGGTTCACCTTGATAAGAATAGAGTTTGCTATTCCTTTATCTATCCCTTCTTTAAGACGTTCGGTATTTGTGACGAAGAGGTCATCACCGACAAGCTGGATCCTCTTGCCAAGCCTATCGGTCATTATCTTCCATCCATCCCAATCATCTTCAGCAAGACCGTCTTCAATCGAAACTATGGGATACTTATCTATCCAGTTGGCGTAAAAATCGACCATTTCGCTAGATGACTTTTCCGGGCTCTCTTCAGCATTAAGCACGTAAGAGCCGCCCTTGTAGAATTCGCTTGAAGCCGGGTCAAGCGCTATAGAGATATCTTTTCCGGCCTGGTACCCGCTTGCCTTAATCGCTTCGAGGATGACTTCTACCGCCTCTTCGTTTGATTTCAGGTTCGGCGCGAACCCGCCTTCATCTCCTACACTGGTAGAGTGCTTTTGCGCGGTAAGGATTTTTTTAAGATTGTGGAAGACTTCCGTCCCCATCCTAAGCGCTTCCTTAAAGGAAGGCGCTCCTATGGGCATTATCATGAATTCCTGGAGATCCACATTGTTATCGGCGTGTTTACCCCCGTTAATTATGTTCATCATCGGAATCGGCAGTATCTTGGCTTTTTCCCCGCCTAAATATTTAAAAAGCGGTTTTTTCTGTGATAACGCCGCGGCTTTCGCAGCTGCCATGGAAACCCCCAGTATCGCATTTGCCCCAAGCCGTCCTTTATTGGGCGTGCCGTCAAGTGCGATTAGCGTCTCATCGAGAAGCACCTGCTCTCTTGCGTCCATACCTTTTACTTTTGCGGCTATCTCCCCGTTAACGTTACTGACGGCTTTTGTGACGCCCCTGCCCATATACCGAGACTTTTCGCCGTCTCGCAGTTCCACCGCTTCATGTTCACCCGTAGAGGCCCCACTGGGGACCGCGGCTCTTCCAAGCGTGCCGTCATCAAGGATCATATCCACCTCTACTGTGGGGTTTCCTCTTGAATCAAGTATCTCGCGCCCCTTTACTTCTTTGATCTTCGTAGACATTTTTTCTCCTATGTTAAAAGTCAAATTCTCTACTCGAAAGACTTTCTTTCGTTAGCTGTTACTCGCAGCTAATTTGTAATTACTAAAATCTTCAAACACCCAGTCATTCTTCAGTGTTCTATAGATT
>Ga0180438_10001835_pt1 | contig 36520 bp, 27 predicted proteins | sample SS_ome_12_FD_132455 | JGI IMG/M metagenome (GOLD analysis project Ga0180438, IMG submission 132455) | Hypersaline lake sediment archaeal communities from the Salton Sea, California, USA - SS_3_D_2 metaG | ecosystem: Environmental > Aquatic > Non-marine Saline and Alkaline > Hypersaline >... | reverse complement strand
TGGTATTCGAGAGGGCCTGGCAAAGGCTCGCCCAAGGGCCTTCCGCCGTAACTGTCGTCTGCCAGCCCGTCGAAGCGGAACGGCTCCACGAAGGCAGGTGTTTTATTCTCCATGTCGTTGTACTGGGCTGCGATGAAAAATCGCAGGTCCGGCAGACCGGGAGTCGGGCCGCCAAGGGTAAGCACGGCGTTGTGAAATCCCAGCGAGGAGGTTCCCAGGAGTTGATCCTCTGGACCGAAGAAATCATCGGTTCGGTAGTCGAGCGTGGCCCTGAAGGAGGAACCTCCCGTGCATAGGGCAGTCCGAACCAGAGCCCCGTTTCCCCCGCCGTATTCCGCCGAGTATGCTCCGGTATGGAGCTGGATCGTCTCAACGGCTTCGGGAATCACGCGTATATTGACTTGGTTGGAAAATGGATTCGTTCCCGTGAACCCATCGAGAAAGTAAGCGATCTCTCCTGACCGTCCGCCCCTTACGTGTAACATACCGTCTTGAAGAACCGTGCCGGTTTGCAGGGAAAGGATTTTCTTCAAATCTCTCAAAGGGGAGTTCAAGATGTCCGCTTGGGTGATGGTATGCACGGTATGGGACCAGGGATGCATACCCAACGATGGGAATAGACCGGCGGAATCATTGGTTGTCAGGTAATAGGTTTCTTCACTGTTATTCGTGAAGCCCTGAGAAAACACAAGAGACTGTTGATCCTTCGGCTTCTCTTCCGTTTTTCTTTCATTCGGAAAAACGATACAAGGGGCCATTAAAAGGATGGCCGCGATGAATGTATATGCTCTTAGCATGATAACCTCCAGAAATCCTGGTAATTATTTTATAGCCATGCGATCACGCAGCTTCAAATGCATAGCTAACTCACCACAAAGAGTCCCTCCCTCTTCCAGTGTGGTTGCTAAAAACAGCAAAGGTGAAAAACCCCCTCGCTGGAAGAAAATCGATAACTTGGAAACGGCAAAATGCTGATTGAATAATAAGAATTTCGTTAAAAAGATGCAAGTAATATTTTAAGGCCGAGTCCCTTATTCCCCCTCGAATACTCCAAATATCCGAAAAGTCGATTTGAAATTTGATAATCAGATGGATGAGCTTTATAATAGAATGGGGGGGGGATTCATTCGTATGGAGAAATCGTGAAAATGAACCGTTGGTGCAGGTGAAACGTTTAAGTAGATTTCAAACGCGTCTTATGTGTTTGGATTCTATTTAAACGTAAGATGTTTTATGGCTCTCAATTGATAGAAAACCGTGGGGCCTTTTCCTCTCAGAACACCGGCGTAAGACCCGTCATCGGAATGCGCGATACCATCACTCGTACCGGAGGGCATCCACGGGATTTCTGACGGCAGCTTTGTACACTTGCGAACCTATTGTCAGAATGGCTGTTAACAATACGACCAAAGCCGCCAGCACAAAAGGCAAGGCTCCCAACGGCACATGGTATTCATGGTACGCGCCGGTTAAAAGCTCATTGAGGAATACGTACCCGACAGGAATCGGCACGAGCGTGGATACGGCAAGGAGTATGACAAAGCGTCGCGTAATCAAACTGGCGATTTGTATGACAGAAGCTCCCAGCAATTTGTGAATGCTGAGCTGCTTTAACCGTTTGGAAATCAGCAGGGTCACCAATCCAAAAAGTCCCATGCAGGAAATGATGAGGGTGATACATGCCGTGGCTGCAAAAATGCGAGTGATGGTTTCGTTATTACGGAACGCATTCTCGAACACACTGTCCTGGAAGTAGGCCACATAGGGGCTGTCTGGAAACAGCTCTCGCCAGGTTTCTTTCAGGGCATCGGCTGTTTGCATCCCCGTACCGGCACGCACCCGTACGGCGAGAGCTCCAAAGGTTTCCTTGAACATGAGACGCATAAAAACGGGTTGTATTTTAATGAAGAAATTAGTGTAATGAAAATCCTCTACCACACCGATCACCCGGTACGAACGATTCTCATACCGTAAAACGCGACCGACAGCCTGATTCCATCCCATCTCACGAACGAATTGCTCATTGACGATTATTGTCTCATCACGGTCGGTGCTTAAATCCGGATCGAAAAGACGCCCCTGCTCCAGCCGAATCCCCAATGTTTCCAAATAACTGGGGCCGACATCGAAGCGGATCACCTCGTGTTTAGTCGCTTCGACTTCGACGACGGCCTGCTGTTCGGAGCGGCCTATGGCGTGCACGGTTCCTCCTGTTCGGATCACATCGGGATTCCGGATGACGGTATTCTGGAACACCCCGAATTGCTCTGCCTCTTCCAGCTGAATGCTGATTACATTCTCCTGGTTGTATCCCCAATCTCTGTCTTTTTGATACCGATTGTTTTGCAAGAACGTCATGACGAGGCAGAGGATCAAGAATGTGATTCCAAACTGGAATGCCAGCAGAATATTCGTGAATCTTTTCTTGCCGCCCATCTTCAGCTTGCCCCTCATAATGCGAACCGGCTGTAGCTTTGAAATGACCAAAGCTGGGTAAGCTCCGGCGCCCAGTCCTGTAAACAAAATCAGTAGAATAAAAAACATCCAGAGATGCACATGACTGAAAAAATCGAGCAGGGACATGTCTTCCTGGTGCCCCATAATCTGCATCAGTCCAGGCAGGAGAATGAATTCGGTCAATAAGAGCCCTCCCAGTAAGGCCAGGAAGCAGAGCAGCAGGTTTTCTCCTAAAAACTGACCGACGAGTTGTAACCGTTTACTCCCAACGACCTTGCGAATGCTGATCTCTTTGAGCCGGCGGGAACCGGATGCAAGGGCAATGTTCACGTAGTTGACACAGGCCTGGAAGAGGAGGAACAGGCCGATGACAAACAACAATATGAGCGCCTGTGGCGTGGAACCCGACGAGATCGATCTCCTGATTTCCTGGGATTCCCAGGATAACGTGGGTAAAGCTTCGAAGATAAACGATGCAATGGGCCGATCCAAGCGTACCGTATTGTGACGTTGGACGTATTTGTTCATCTGGGATAAAACTGTCGCAATATCATTCGGATGGTTTACCTGAATGAATGTGGCCCGTACGAATGTCTCCCAATCATCAACATTCTTTTGGTGAATTTCACGCAGTTTATCGTATGAGGCCAGTATGCTGAATCCAAAACTCGCATTCGGGGGAAACTTCTCGGCAACGCCCCTCACAAAGAAGGTCGCTTTCTTATTGTCAAATGTAATCACAACTTGTCTTCCGATGGGACTATTATCGCCAAAGTATTTATCCGCCATTTCTTCACTCAGGAACAGAGCATTCTTATCCGATAATGCCGTTCTATCCCCCAACGCCATCGGGTAAGTAAACATATCCAGAAAGCCGGGATCCACGAAGCGAATCGATTCGTGGAATACTTTATCCTCGACCTGCATCGTACCCCTTTCATCGATGACGCGCACCGCCCTCTGAACCTGAGGAAAATCCGTCTCTAGTGCGGGACCCAGAGGCTGAGGAGAGTCGCCCCACCGCTCTGCGCTTTTATCCCCATCGAGTGTATAACCGACCAGGAAGATAGTATCGGCGTTCTCGTGGAAGCGATCACTGGTGTATTCCAGGTCGAGCATCAAAAAAAAGATGATACTGCAACCGATAGCAACGGATAAACCGAAGATGTTGATGAAAGAGGCAAGTTTATTCCTCAATAAGTTGCGGTATGCCAGTTTTAGATAACTTTTCAGCATCTCACCCTCCGGGAATCCATCTTTATCCTGAAAAAATCTATATACAAATGACGTCGTAAAAAATAAAAAGTTACGATTCCCATCCTACTGCACAAGGATTTTCAGTGTTTAAATTAACACATGATTTCTCACCCATCGTCCTATCTTTAGCATCCTTTACGACTTTGGACGTATTCTCCGAACCTATTTCCAATACGGACACCGATTTTAAGAGGATGACCAAGAGGAAAACAATTAAACAAGTCGGAAAGATCTATAATCCAATTAGCAGAAAAATGGATTTGCCCATGAAGGTCTTCATCCGCGCGTATCGTCCGAATGGTATAGATCGCGGGTTCGACAGTCTTAAAATTCTGACTACTTGTTTTAAATCCTTGGAACGGTGGGAACATTCAAGAGCCAGGAATTCTTATGGCTGAAAGCACACCAGTAACCGCTCACTGCCCAAGCCACTGATGAGAAGCCTCTCCTTGCGGTTGCTCAATAGTTTCTGCGTCCAATCCGTAAAGCCGCCGTCTACGAGAAAATAATCTTTTCCTTTCTCATCCTCTGCGTATATTTGGAACCGTACACCCATGTAATAGGTTTGCTTGTCTGTCACGCTAGTAATATCGAATTTAGTGCCGGGATGTTTCTCGGCCAGTGATGCAATCACTTTATACTGTATGGATTCAGCCCAATTCTCATCGTATACAAGGAAAACGACACGCGGGTTATGTATTTTTATTCCTAACGGTTTGGCTGACGTTAGAAGGCGAATATAAAAATCGATATGCTCGGATACTGATTCTGTCTCGAACATCAGAGAGCCTGTATCGCGTCCTGCTGTGCATAACCCGAACACCTGAAAATGCGGAAATGCATCCGGGCTGTCGAACACCTGCGTGCGGAGCAGACGATGACTCGCGCATAGCTTCACGCGGATTTGGCGCTTTTCCTTGTCATGAAGCCACTTCCGACGCCTGTGGGCGCATTCCAGAGCCATCACGTTGGTCGAGTCTGCAACGACCTCCGTGTTGCGGATAGTCGTAAGGGCGTTGTTCTGATCCACCGGAGCGATGATCGCATTCGTGCCCAGGGGACATACGGGCGACAGTTCGACAACCTCAAAATCCGGGGGCAGAACGGAATACGCGAGTCGGTCGAATTCAATTCGGCTTTTGGGATTCATCTTCGACATCTGGACGAAACGATTCTGAGTATACTGCTCCAAGAGATGTCTGGGCGAGAGTGATTTTATCCGCTTCTGGTATACTTCGAGAAGCAGGGACTGCAGGTCGCTCAGGCTGATGCGGCTTGTGAGCACCTCCAGCAATTCAGGCATTCTTGCCTTATCGATAATACGGTTTGTAATTTTTTCTTTCATGATTGTTCTTCAAGTGAATGTTGTTAGTGATTTTTACCCTCACAAGAAATAAGTGTATGTTTGAATAAACGTTTTCCGTACGGCATATCGATTGGGTGAGGAGAGTCATCCAGGGGATGCGATGCACCTAGAAAAAGAAGGCAACGTTCAGGTTGATAATACGACAAAGAACGGGTATCGCAAAAACATAGGGTCATCGTCGAAAGATAATGATTTTTCAGCCCGTTATCAAGATAGCCCCTGGGATTTCTAATGAATGTATCAAAGGACGTTTTAGGGGCTTTTACCGGCTGGTGCTAAAAATGTGGTATTCGTTGAGGAAAATGATTTTCATTCGACACGTCACAATTCGACGAAACGTATTCTATGCCAACGGCTGATAAATCTCATTTTCAATAATATCGATATGCACACGTCTGCTTTAGTACTCAGTCCAATGGAGTGTCTGACAAGGCATATTATTCTTCTGTTCAAGGGTGACAATCCACATTCTGTGACATGTCCTATGAGTGGAATGTAATCCGGCAGGTCGATTATTTCCTCTCGACGATGTGCTCATTTACATACAATGCCTTCTCCTGGCCGGACTATTTTTGATAAATCATCTTCTTTGCCTGGATAATATTATCGGCTTTCAACCGATAAATATACAATCCGCTGGATACCTTCCTTCCAGTATCGTCATTTCCGTTCCAGGAAACATGATGAAATCCCGCAGGCTGAACGCCATCCACCAGGCTTTTCACCCGCCGGCCCCATGTGTCGTAAATATCCAGACGTACAGGACCATGTTCCGCCAATTCATAACGTATATCCGTCCTCCCGTTGAACGGATTGGGAAAATTCGGATACAGGATGGATGCGGTCGAAGGCACATGACTTTCCCTGCAAACCGAGGAAATCGTTGTGTTTACATAGAGACACACATGGGCGGACTTGTCGCTTACGAGGATGTCCTGATCTCCGTCGTTGTCCCAGTCCGAAATATCGATTCGTGCACGGGTCGAAACTTTCAGCTCGCCGCTCACCGTCTGAAGACCGACGGATTCCGTAAATTCAGGTGCCGACTCTGTCCCAACATTTCGGTAATAATACACATGCCCTGTGTAATCTCCGATCAGCAAATCGTCCAATCCATCGCCGTCCAGGTCCGCTACTGTAGGGCTGGCATACGGATGCCTGATTAAATAATCGCCGAGATACACCATCGTCTGTGAGTTAAACACTGGATGATCATTCGTATCAACATTCAAGAATAAAAAGATAACACCAGAGTCATTGCCAATGACAAGGTCTTTCTTTCCATCCGCATTCCAATCCGTTACTTCGGGATCAGAGTAACGCCCCACATCCAAATCTCTTCCCATGGCTTCCAGAACGCCCCAATTTGTCAGTTCCGGCGCCGTGGGTGTTCCCGTGTTGGTAAACAACGTGATATTGCCCTCTGAATCCCCCACCAGAAGGTCCAACACACCGTCTTCATTCCAATCCGCAACCTGCGGAAAAGCCCCACAATAGGTCCCTCCTCACCCTCTGCCAGGCACTGTAATATATATACCGTCGGCTTTCATCCGGGTGCCTGCCGAAAAAACCGGCTCGTCGTCAGAACCCTCGTTAATATACAGATATACGCCGTTCTCATGATCGCTACCGACAATCAGGTCTTTCCTGCCGTCCCCGTTCCAGTCTGCCACACAGGGTGCTGAAAAGTCATCGCCTGCCTTCAGGTCTTCCGACCCGGCCTTTATGCGGACGCCATCCAGGAACAGGGATGGATTGTACGATTGACTTCCGTCGGCAGGATTCTCTCGTGCGGAAATAAACACCGTCCCATCCGTCCCGACGATAAAACATGCAACACAAATAAAATAAAATAATCCTTTCATGATCCATCCTTTTCCTTTATATGATACAAAACATCCATAACGTCTATTCCAGGGTGAATCGTTTCCATCCCGATTTAATCCAAGAAAACAGAATATCGCTCCCAACAACGGCATCGTACATAATCTCCGTCCCGACTGACAAATCATAACCGATGGGCGCGATCACTTCGTATTGGTGGCCGTTCGCCTGGTACGACGGCTCTCGATGATCGCCGTTGATATAGTAGGAGAAATAAAGTTTGTACCAATCGCTCTCGCCGTTCTCCACCGTGATCTTGACCTTCACATCCCGCAAGCCATCGTGAGGTTCGATGATGAGGCTGTCGGTGATGACCGGCACTTGTGTGAGCTGAAACGCATTGGCCTGAAATCCTCCCAGCAGTTCGGCGTGCCAATCGTTAAAAAATACATCGTAGTCCAGGCCGATGCTCTGGAATGCCCCGTCCAGATCATCTGAAATCGCCAACGCCCGAATAAAGTTGACCCACTTCTCCACCCCATGACGTTCGCGAAAGGTAGCATTGAACGTGTATCCCACGGCATAAAAAATATTCCCGAGGTCGTTTATTTTCGAATTCCAATTCGACAGTGCATCCTTACGAATGATTCCTCGATGAGCGGCCCAGTAAGCACGCAGGGCCCAGGGCTCGGGACGCCCCATTTCCATCTCGTAGTGAAGCTCGATGATCACGCTCACCCCCTCGTTGATGAAATCGTACTGGAATGTCCGCCTTTCTGTGATGTGCCAGTACGTCACGTGTCCGAATTCATGGGCAAATATCTGCTTCATGGAAGACCCATTCTCAAGGTATAAGTAAATACCATCGGGATTTCCGCCTCCAAAACTAAAACAATTCCTTACTTCCTCAGTCAGGAAAACATCGGTTTGGATATCCGGGGAATTTCCTCCGTAAATGCTGTCTACAAACGCATAAACCGCCTCCGCATAACCGGCAATTCCGGATGCAACCGAAGCGTCATCCGCGGTTGGATAATGAATCGCAAAATGCTCGGTTTCGATGACTGTAGGTACCGGGGGTTCCGGGGTGTCAGGAGGCTCCGGCGTGTCAGGAATACTCTCTTCCGACGGCGACGTCTCGGACGGTTGTGTGAGATGCCGCTTACCACAGTTTGAAAGCAGGCAGATGATGAGGAGCAAAAAAAGGAATAACGCGATAGTGGATTTCGTTCGATTCTTCATTCCGTGCCTCCGATCTGTTTTTTCCCGATCCGTAAATCACTGTTGATTCGTTTGAGGAAGAGCATCTAAAAAAAATAGTCCGATCCATGCCTTGGATGTGTATCAATTCGTGGGATACGAAATCCTCTAATGCACCTTGATTATCTTGATGACTTTATCCCCCCCCGAGCACTGAGCACGACCAAAATAAATACCCGCAGGCAGTTGTTGTCCCCTCTCGTCATCTCCCGACCAGATGAAGGTGTAATGACCGCTATCCAAAAGTCCCCGATATAACACCTTGATCCTTTGTCCCAGTACATTGTAGATCGAAACAGTCACCTCACCCGTTCGCGGTACGATCAGGTCAATCGATACACGATGGCTAAACGGATTGGGATAGCTTTCCATCCGCGTTTCCGACGTATCGATCTCACGCTTATCGCTCTCTTCAAAAAAATGCTCCAAAATATATTCGACGTTCGTTCTCAGCGCATAAACATCGTATCGATAAGGCCGTCCGCTGATAAAAACAAACTGGCCGCCTTGGGGACTGTAGGTTCCTCCGTTCTGCGGTTTACGCCACGCACCCAACCCCCTGTTTTCTGAAAAGCTCTCCGTCTCTTGAAAAAGCAAAACCGTCTCCGGTTGATTGAACTGCACGTTAAACACAGAATTTGCACTCTGGATATCCAGAAAACCCATGTCAACGAGTCCCGGATATACCGCCACACAATTGCCCAGGGTGTTGCTCGTCGTTTCCTCCCAGTCGATTCCCATATAATCGGACAGTGCCACATCGAAGAAAAGCCTACCCATCCGGGTCATGAGCAGTACATTGCCGCCTGCGTTCAAGTACCCAGTGATCGCCGTATTCCACCAGGCATCCAGATCGCCGTCGTAATTGTTACCCACCCAAATGACGGACGAATACTGTCCCAGAATATCGGATGGCACATCGCCGAACCCGACGGGCGTGGGTAGTGTTCGAGGGTATCCCCCTGAAGGTGGAGGAAAACAATCCCAGAACGTGATGGAAAAGTCACCCCAGAAGGCCCTGCTCTCGTAGGCAGACCGAATCTCATCGTCGTACTGGGACCAGCTCACGCCGTTCACCAGGAGTATCCCTTGGGAAAAAGAAGGTTCGGGAAATCCTCGACTGATTTTCTTCAGAATCCAATCGTCGGGATCGAGCTCCACACCGACCGGCTGTTCATCGAACACGAACCGATAGGTCTGATCCGCCAAAAAGTTATCGACAACGACGGTCGTATCCGTGCCTGTGAATTGAAAACGAAGGTCTACGGGCATGTGGAAAACCACCGTATTCTGCTGAATTTGTCTGATTTGAACCTGGGTAACGTAGAATCCGCTACTGTCCCGGGTCTCGTGATGGAACTCGTAGTAGGGATAGTATTCCTCATAAATCCACTGATGAAAAAAATCGCCCAGATTCAGCCCGGACACCTCTTCGCAGATTTGTTGGAATCCTTCAGTAATGGCGGTCTTAAAACGAAATCGGGAATCCGATGCGTAACTCTTTAAGATATCAAAGAAGGTCGAATCCCCCACAATATGACGAAGCATGTGTAAAACCCACGATGCTTTATTATAACTAAGGTCGTTATCGAAAATGACACTCGTTTCCATCTGGGTCACATAAACCGTTCCTCCCCCGAAATACTTATTTCTATTCATGTGATCCCAATACCTCTCCTTGTCATGATAGAACTCATCCCATAGGGCCTCCGCGTAATGGGCAAATCCTTCGTTCAACCAGATATGGCCGAAATCTTGGCATGTAATCAAATCTCCCCACCAGTGATGGGCAAGCTCATGAACGATCAGCAGCTCCGACGGGGAAAAGGCGTTCAGGCTGGTGATGGTCTGGTGCTCCATGCCTCCGCTGCGATCATACTGGGCATGACCGTATTTTTCTTCATGGAAAGGATAGGGCCCGAACAAGTTGGAGAAGACTTCGATCATGTCCTTGGTTATAGCATAATCGCCCCTGGATTTTTCCAATAGATCGGGAAACACATAGTAATCGATGGGCATGTATCGTCCAGGGATGACCTCCACCGAATCGGAAAACATCGCATACGGATGAATCGTAATCGAGACCAGATACGTGACGATGGGGTACTTCTCGTGCCACCAATACGTCTTTTTACCGGCCTCTTCGTTCACAGAGCGAAGCAATCCGTTGGATGCCACCACCAGGTTGGACGGAACGGTAATGCGTATGTCCACTGAATCGGCTTTATCCGCAGGGATATCCTTACACGGCCACCAATTCCGGGAACCGAAGGGCTGACTCAAACTCCAGATCATGGGCTGCCCGTTGTACGTACCAAAGTCGAACGCTCCCAACCCGGACTGCACAGGACTCCCGTGATAGTATATACATATACAGACGTCCTCGCCCGGTTCATAAGATCGGCCAAGTGGTATGGTAACAATATCCTCCGAATGCGTGTAAGCTACGCGTAGATTTTCTGCCTTAGCGCTATCCACGACCATGTTATCCAGTAAATCAACATCCAGCCGATCGATGGCATTCCCTACGACGTCCGCATGGATCGTCACAGAACCCACCAATTGCTCTGCGGACGGAAAGACCTCGATGCGTATGTCGTAATAACGGACATCATAATTCGCTTGATTCTGAGTCTGCTGCGCATTGGCCAGAGCCACCTCAAGAAACCGAGCCGCTTCCTTCTCGGCCAGTAACGTCCCTGTACTGGCCGGATCGACCGAGCTTTGACTATAAGACAGGTTGTAAAACAAGAGTATGGTAAAAACAAGCGTGGTAACACGTCGCATGGTCGTCCTCCCATCAGGTGCCAACGTAAAACCAGAACCGTATCCTATGCATGAATGAGAATGCTGAAGACCACGAAAGGCTTTCAACGTCCATCACTTTTACCAGATCGAGCAAGATATACCCCCTCTCCCATCAGGCCATATCCACCCGTAGAGTGTATATCAAGGGTGCAATATAAACGGGGTGTTTTTCAGACCAACCAAAGTAAATCGAATACGTGATCCCTTCTGCTAAAAATAACCGTGAGCGATTCGATAGATCATCCTATTTTTGATAAATCATCTTCTTTGCCTGGATAGAATGATCGGCCTTTAATCGGTAAATGTACAATCCGCTGGAAACTTTCCTTCCAGCATCGTCGTCTCCGTTCCAGGAAACATGATGAAACCCCGCAGGCTGAAGGCCATCCACCAGGCTTCTCACCAAACGACCCCATGTGTCGTAAATAGCCAGACGTACTCGACAGAGATTCGCCAATTCATAACGGATATCCGTTCTCCCGTTGAACGGGTTGGGAAAATTCGGATACAGGATGTATGCGGTCGAAGGTACGTGCCTTTCCGTACAATCCGAGGAAATCGTCGTATTTAAATAGAGACACACATAGGCGGACACGTTATTCACGATGAGGTCTTGATCCCCGTCGTTATCCCAATCTGATATGTCGAATCGTGTCCTTGTATCGATCTTCAACTCTCCACTCACCGTCTGAAGCCTTACGGATTCCGTAAATTCAGGTGTGGATTCTGTCCCAACGTTCCGGTAATAATACACCTGCCCCGTTATATCCCCGATCAGCAAATCGCCCATCCCATCGCCGTTCAGGTCGCTTACCACGGGACTGGCTAACGGATGCCTGATTAAATAATTGCCGAGATACACCATCGTCTGTGAGTTAAACACCGGATGATCATTCGTATCAACATTCAAGAATAAATAGAGAACACCAGTCTCACTGCCAACGATAAGGTCTTTTTTCCCATCTGCATTCCAATCCACCACTTCGGGGGCAGCATATAGCCCCACATCCAATTCTCTTCCCTTCGCCTCCAGCATGCCCTCACTTTTCAGTACCGCCTCCGTGGGTGTTCCCGTGTTGATAAACAACGAAATATTGCCCTCTGAATCCCCCACCAGAAGGTCCAACATACCGTCTTCATTCCAATCCGCAACCTGCGGATAAGCCCCACAAAAGGTCCCACCTCACCTTGTGCCTGGCACTGTAATATCTATACCGTCGGCTGTCATCCGGGTGCCTGCTGAAAAAACCGGATCGTCGTCAGAGCCCTCGTTGATATACAGATATACGCCGTTCTCATGATCGCTGCCGACAATCAGGTCTTTCCTGCCGTCCCCGTTCCAGTCTGCCACACAGGGTGCTGAAAAGTTATCACCCGCCTTCAGGTCTTCCGAGCCGGCTTTAAGACGAATGCCATCCAGGAACAGGGGTGGATTGTACGATTGATTTCCGTCGATAGGATTCTCCCGTGCAGAAATGCACACCGTCACATCCATCCCCATGATAAAACATACGACCAGGTAAAAACGAGCATGACATTTCATGACCAATCCCTTCTACGGCGATGTTATCCAAAACATCCTCTATGCCTATTCCAGGGTGAACCGTTTCCAGCCCGATTTAATCCAAGTAATTAAAATCTCACTCCATACAACAGCATCGTAACTGATCCGAGTCCCCACAGGCAAGTCTGTACCGATGGTGACGACGGCTTCGTAATGATTGCCGGTGGCCTGGTACGACGGCTCTCGATGACTGTTATTTATATAATAGGAGAAGAAAACGTTATACAGAGAGCTCTCGCCATTCTCCACAGTGATCTTGACTTTCACGTCCCGCAAGCCATCGTTGGGTTCGATGATGAGGCTGTCGGTGATGACCGGCACTTGCGTGAGTTGAGACGCGTTGGCCTGAAATCCGCTCAGCAAGTCGGCATGCCAATCGTCAAAGAACACGTCATAATCCAACCCAATCCTGGTGAATGCCGCATGCAGATGATTCGAATACGGTAACGCACGAATCAAGTCGAGCCATACTTCTACTTCATATTGTTCACGAAAGTACGTGTAAAACGTGTATCCCACGGCATTGAAAATATTCCCCAGGTCATCTCTTTTTGAATTCCAGTCGGACAGGGAATCCTTATGGATGATTTCGCGATGAGCGGCCCAAAAGGCTCGCAAATTCCAGGGCTCGGGCTGGCCCAATTCCAGCTCATAGTGCAGCTCGATGATCACGCTGGCGCCTTCGTTCAAGAACTCAAACTGGTCATAAGAACTTCCCCCAGATACATGAAAGTATGTCGCGTGCCCGAACTCATGGGCAAATATCTGCTTCATGCTGGCGCGGTTCTCGATATACAAGTAGATACCATCGGGTCTGTAACTTTCGTAACTGTAGTAATTTGTATTATCCACGGTCAGGAAGACATCGGTTGCGGTTTCTGGGGCGTTCCCCGCATAGATGCTGTCCACATAAACATGCACATCCTCGACATAACGGGCCATACCCTTGGCCAGTGTCGAGTCGTCGGGAGTCGGGTAATGAATCCTGAAATGGTCTGTCTCGTATCGCTGATTCGTAATGTTGTGAAAAATCCCGGATTCTGAAGAACCATCCCCTGCTGGCGACGAATCGGATGGTTGCGTAAGACGTCGTTTACCACAATATAAAAACAGGCCGAAAACGAGGAAGCCAAACAGGATTAAATCGAGAAGAGCTTTCCTATTCTTCTTCATCTTGCCTCTCCTGAGCCTTATTGCCTAATCGACTCATGTGTTTTCCTTAAATATAACAGACAGTATGAAATAAATCGTCCTGATTCATAAACTGGTACGTTTCTGGAATTATCAGTGATCGATCGAATCTGCATACATCCGCATCAGCATGCAACGGATGCTGATGCCTTACGCCTCTGCATTAATAATGCGAGTAAACGATACTATTATGTTAACGATTATCTAGGAAAAAATCGTCCGTATTTATAAGGTTGTACGAATTATAAAAAAAGGAATCTCCCTAAAAGGATGACGGTTATCTGTGAAGAATCCCTCTCGTGGACTATCTTTTAAGTCTGTACAAACGGGTAGATGTAGTAAATCGGATTGCTTTTGTGTGACTGAAGGTTGGTTTAGGGCATACACCTTCTCTATATGATTGGTTTGTCCTTGTGATATTGATAAGTATTTCTTGTAATCCTAGCTTGAAGGTCTTTCATTGAAAATGCTTAAACCTCGGCCACAAGTCGCGTAGTGGAGATCGGTTCCCCTTGCACACATAGATAGGCATGTTGTTCTCGTACGGCATACAGTACTCACACTGGAATGTATCCGCAAAATGGACCTCATCATAAATCGTTCTCAGGGTTTCTTCCGATGGGCTACCCATGTGAATCGTGACGTTCCCCGTAAAGTCACCAAATCCCCATAACCAGTAATTGTTGTGCCCGCTGATGGCCTTGGGAAGGTTGTATTTCCTGCCCAAGAAATCCACGGCTCCGGCCTCACCATAATTCCCCGTGAAGATGGCGCACTGAGCTTGCTCCTCTGCCGAAAGCGAGTCGTAGACTCCTGCCACCGTGGCCACCATCTTTTCCCAGCCGTGCATATCGGCATTGTGTTGGGGAAGCTTACCCACCTCTTTCTTCTCATGCGTCGAAGGAGCGACGCCCAGGCGCTGGGCATACCGGATATACGTTTCAACCGGTAAAACGGGCATGCCCAGGGGCGCCATAAACAATCCACTGACTATCAGGCAGATAAGGCTGAACGGTTTGAGCCACGACAAGCCACGTCGCCCACTGAACGCCTCGATGACAACGGCTCCACCGGCGAACAGCATGGGATATGCCGGGGCCAGGTAGCCCGGCCGGCTCTTCTGGTTGACGATGAGGAGTACGAGGACGACAACATAGAGAAGACCCAAAACACGGTATGGTTTTCCTTGTTTGAACAGGAGAAAAAAGAGCAACCCTAAAAACCAGATGGGGAAACCCACGGGATTCATGTTCAGTATCTGTTCGGTCATAAAAGCGATAGCAGACATACCGGCCATTTTTTCTCCCGTGGCGTTCTGGATGAATTCCAGCGTAGGCCAGTCGTGGGCAACCTGCCAGAGGATGTGAGGCAGGAACAGCACTATGGCTACCAATCCAGCCAGCCATGGGCCCTTCGTCAGAAAATAGCGACGCTGAGGGGTCAGGAGCAAACCCGCGAATAAGCCGAAGCTGAACCAGAGCATGCTGATCTTGTTCAGTAGTCCTAGGCCCAACACCAGCCCCAGGAGGAGCCACCAGCGCGTATGTCCCGTCTTTATAAGGAGGATGATGGTATACGCTCCCAGCACCCAGAAGAGTAGGTCAAAGCTATTCATGGAATACAGGTTGTTGGTTCCCAGGTACTGAGGCGCCACAAGGACGGCCACTGCAGACAACACCTGGGCGAACAGGCCGCCGCCCAGTTCACGGGCGATCTTTCCTGTCAGAAAAACCGCCACCGCTCCCGCTACAGCGGGCAGCAGTCGGATGGCCCAGAGGGAGTCGCCAAACAACATCCGGCTCAGGGTAAGGAGAGCAATAGACAAAGGCGGCTGGTCCACATACCCCCAGTCCAGATGTTCACTGCACGCGATGTAGTAGAATTCATCCCGGAAAAAGCCATATGCGCCCGAGAGGTTTGTGAAGAGATGAATCAAACATTTTATCACCGCTAGATAAAAAAGGATCATGCCATGACTGAGTAGAAACTCACGAGAGATATATTTCTTCGTCATACAAACCTCCTCCAACCCGCGGGTTGTGATCCATATTTATTTCGATGGATCAAGCTGTTCTTGGATTCACATCCTTTTTCTCTAATATACCCTGGAATATTGAAATTGTTTGAACATCCCTATAGGGAAGGCGTTCGAGATGATCGGGTCGACCGGCAGGGCACCCCAAACCGGCTCTGTGTACGTTTATCCGATCTCTGAGGAGGATTTTGTTTTCAGTTCACGAAACCGGGACGGTGTCATTCCTGTATGTTTCTTGAATGCTGTGTTGAATGCAGATTTAGAGAGATATCCCACACGCCTGGCCACCTCTTCCATTTTAAGGTTTATATTCGCTCGGTCAGACAACATCTTTTTGGCTTCTTCGACGCGAAAACGTCCAATGTATTCGAAGAAGTTTTGGTTTAGACTGTCGTTCAGTACCTGCGAGAGATGATGTGGCGAGACGGCCACGGCTCTGGCCAAAGCAGGAAGCGAAAGGGAATCATCGAGGTAGGGTTTCTCATCGGCCATCGTCTGCTGAAGCTTGGCCAGTATTCGCTCTTTCAATTCGTCGGTCAGGGAAGACTTCTCGTACTTGTCGCCCTGAGGTAAAACCGTCTCACGGAAAAAAGCGGAACGCATCATGATGGAAAAATTGATTGCATAAACGACTACGGTCAAGTAAGAAGCAGTAAGATAGTCTCCCAAATCCTCCACGAAAGAAAGCTTGACGAAGACTAACAGTGCGAAGGCCAATATCCAGCATAAAACGACGTTTCTCAACCAGGACAGTGTGTGAATTCGGCTCGAAAAAAACGAAAGGTGTCTCTCTTTAAAGGCTTTTGACAAGAGATGAACGCTTAGGCCAATATAGACAACGTTCTGAAGAAGGGTCAATTCGTTTACGTAGTTTTTAATATAGAGAGGATCGGGATCGATGAACACGACGGTTGGAATATGGGGAAGATCGGGATGATACGCCGACAGGAATGCATTGGTTTTAAATGCCGGGCTCTGTAAAAAAAACAAAGTGGAATAAAGAAGATAAAAAACGAAAGGCACGAGATGCAGGTACTGACGAATTCTAAGTCGGTCCGCATTTGCCAGCTTGACGGAAATAAACAGATAGATGAGGGGCCCGACCAAAAAATTGAAAGGCTCAGAGAAATCCACGAGATGGATAATCTTGACGATGAAGTTGCTCCGGCATAAAAAAATCTCAAAAATCATCGCCGATATGGATAACAAAAACCACCCCAGTATTCGATTGGGTAGATTCCGGCCTGCCTTTCGCACCATGAAAAAAAATGAGAGATAGGCTCCCTGTATGACGCCCAGGAAGATGAGAACGTTGAAAATATCCAGTCGAGGCTGCATAGCGGATTTCTTGATTGACGATGTGTCGATATCCTTTGACACGAAATATAAATGAATTTATGATAAAAGAAAAGCAATTTTTCCTTGCAAATGGATTTAAAAATATTTACACTATATGAAAATCAGCAAAATCTCTTTCATCGAATACCCATGAGCAAACAGCCGAAAATAACAAAAATGGTGCGCGTATTGAACTGGAAGTCGATGACACTATTCATCCTCTTCCTATGCTTTATCTTCCTACTCGTCATCGGTATTTTAGAGGGAGATACCGATCTCATTCGTCTGGAGAGTTCCTCGCTATGACTGGACTGCATCGGGATCGGGTAATCCCCACGGAAATCGAAGGTCAAAAGGTTAAAAACGCACATTCGAAGAAACGCTACGCTTTCCTCCGTAAATTTCGATGGATACCCATCGTGGGAATCGGAGGAATCCTGGCCAACAGCTATTATAAAGTCATCTTCACAAAAACGATTTACGAAGGCCCCCTCAAGGCGGGGTGCGTCCCCTTCTTAAACTGTCACGCATGCCCCTTCGCTATCTCCTCATGCCCCATCGGCATACTCCAACACTTCGCGGCTATCCGTAAACTCCCGCTGCTCCTGATGGGATTTCTCGGCATCATCGGTGTGACCGTGGGCCGGGCCGCCTGCGGCTGGCTCTGCCCTTTCGGATGGATTCAGGATAAAATGTATCGGATCAGGTCTAAAAAATTCCGTATCCCCAAACCTCTGACAAAACTCAAGTACGTCTCCTTGATCGTCCTGGCCATCCTGCTTCCCACCTTCACCGGTGCCCACTGGTTCTCCCGTATCTGTCCGTGGGGCACCATCATCGCGGGTATTCCCTGGGTTGTCTGGAATCCCGTCGATCCGTCCTTCGGAGAACCGGTCATCGAGCCGGGTATGGTGGGATGGCTTTATGGTCTGAAAATCGCCGTGTTGATCGGATTCCTCGTCCTGTTCGTCGTGACGAAACGTCCTTTCTGCCGTACGACCTGCCCCCTGGGTGCCATCTATTCCCTGTTCAACCGATTCAGCCTGCTTCAAATGCACGTCGAAAAACAGGACTCATGCACTACATGCCGGCTCTGTAAAGAGGTATGTCCCGTGGACATCAAAATATCCGACGATCCCGGCTCTGCCGAATGCATCCGTTGCCTCGAATGTACTACATGTAAACACGTCCGTGTAAAATGGGGGTTCGGACATGATGGATGATCAAAAAGAATGGCTCCAGAAACTTCCCGGTGTCGATCGCATGCTGGAGGATCCCTCGATTCATCATCTGATGGATCATTACCCTCGTACGATGGTGATCGATAAAATCAGGGAATACCTGGAAGCCCTCCGACAAATGATTCTGGCAGGCGACATCCCGTTCCAGCCTTTTGAGTACGAGACTATTCTCGACGGATTTCTCACACATACTGAATTATCACTGGAGCCCAGCCTCAAACGCGCCATAAACGGCACGGGCATCGTGCTCCACACGGGTCTGGGAAGGGCACCGTTTCCCAAATCCGCTCAGGATTCCCTTTTCGATGCCGTTGCCAACTATTGCGTCCTCCAGATCGATCCCCATACGGGTAAGCGCGGAGACCGCTACATCCATGTGGAGAGCCTTCTGAAAAAAATAACCGGAGCCGAAGCAGCCATGGTGGTCAACAACAACGCAGCTGCTACCCTCCTTATCCTGAATACTTTGGCTGGAGGAAAGGAAGTCATCGTCTCACGGGGTGAGCTCGTCGAAATCGGCGGTTCGTTCAGGGTGCCGGATGTCATGAAGCGGAGCGGTGCCAAACTGGTGGAAATCGGCACGACAAACCGAACCCACCTCAGGGATTACAGGGACGCCATCACCCCGGAAACAGGTCTCATCCTCCGTGTGCATCAAAGCAACTACCGTATCGTCGGTTTTTCCAAGATCGTACCCTTGGAAGGGCTCGTCTCTCTGGCCCATGAAGCCAGACTCCCCATCGTCGACGACCTGGGCAGCGGCGCTCTCGTCGATTTGAGCCGCTGGGGACTCCCCAAGGAGCCCACGGTTCAGGAATCCATCCGGGCCGGATCTGATGTGGTCTGCTTCAGCGGGGACAAGTTGCTGGGCGGTCCCCAGTGCGGTGTCATCGTGGGCAAGAAGGAATACATCGACCGGATAAAGAAGAACCAACTTACCCGCGCCCTGCGGTCGTGCAAGATGACCTTTGCGGTTCTGGAAGCCACCCTCCGGCTGTATCTCGACGAAGAAACGTTATGCCAGCACCACCCTGTCCTGAAAATGCTGACAGATCCGGTAAAAGAAATCAAGAAGCGTTGTTACAGTCTGAAACGACGGCTCAAGGACAGCATCGGTGACCATGGAGAGATGGCCGTGGTCGAAGACCGCTCGGAGGTGGGAAGCGGCTCGTTGGCTGCCGAGACATTGCCCACATGGTCGCTGGTTATACAGATACAAGGACTCTCCGCGGAGGAGCTGGCCAAAAGACTGCGGCTGTCCAATCCTCCTGTCTTTGGACGCGTTAAGGACGATGGGTACCGGCTGGACTGTCGCACTATTCCACGCGACGAATTTGGTTTTATCGTCGATGCCATGAAGAGACTGCTGCTGTCATCCCATGCGGAAGAGATGCCAGAGAAATCGAAAAACGTTGCAGAAAACATCATTCGTGAAGTACGCGAGATCGACGAGAGTCCGGACGAATCGAAACAGACGAATGCCGGGTGATTCGAAAAAAAACAATAACGATGTTATGAATTCCAAACGCCGAAAAAAACCGTGCTCGATTAGCTTGGGGACGGTTCCGGTGGGCAGGGAACGACGATGACCGAGCGACTGGGCCGTCACATCGTCCTGGGCATGGCCGGTCACATCGATCATGGAAAAACCGAGATCGTCAAGGCCCTCACGGGCACGGACACCGACCGGTTGAAGGAAGAGAAAGAGAGAGGCATGACCACGGACCTGGGCTTCGCCTTCCTGGGTGAAGACATCACCATCATCGATGTTCCCGGTCATGAAAAGTTTGTCAAGACCATGGTGGCCGGTGTCAACACCGTAGACCTGAGTCTGCTGGTCATCGCTGCCGACGATGGGGTGATGCCTCAAACCATCGAGCATCTGGAGATTCTGAATTTACTCAACATCCAAACCGGACTCGTTGCTGTCAGCAAGATCGACCTTGTCGAAGAAGACTGGCTGAGCATGGTCGTCGAGGACGTTAAACGACTTCTTCGGGGAACCGTTCTCCAGGACGCATCCATCATCCCCGTCAGTCCCATCACCGGTCAGGGCATGGATCGACTGAAGGAAAGCATATTCGAGGTCGCTCGGACGGTACAGGACAGGCGTGACAAAGGCATCTTTCGGCTTCCCATCGACCGGGTTTTTACCATCAAGGGCTTTGGAACGGTTGTCGCGGGAACCGTTCTTTCCGGGAAAATTGCCACCGATGATACGGTCGAACTCCTCCCGCAAGGAAAAACCCTGCGTGTACGCGGCGTTCAGGTGCACGATCATCCTGTTCAGGAAAGCAGCGTGGGGTACCGAACCGCCATCAACCTGATGAACGTCGAGAAAGAAGCCGTCCAGCGGGGCGATATGCTGGCTGAACCGGGATTTTTACGGCCGACGAGCATGATGGACGTGCATTTTTCGCTGCTCAAGACATGGAAAAAGGAACTCAAGAATCGAACCCGCGTCCGCGTTCACATCGGTACCAACGAAGTCATCGCCCGGATCATCCTGTTGGACAGAGAAGCATACGCACCTGGCGATGAAGGATTTGTCCAGCTCCACTTCGAAAAGCCCGTGGTGGCCGACCGGGAGGATCGGTATGTGGTGCGGAGTTACTCCCCCATCAGAACGATGGGCGGCGGTTTCATCCTGGACACATACCCGTCCAAGCACAAGCGGTTTGAAAAAGACGTCATCCAGAAGCTCCAACGCCTTCTGAAAGGCGATCCGTCGCTGGCAGTACTGGATGTATTGGAAACGTCGTGGTTCACGCCCATGCTATCCGAAGACCTGGCCAAATCCCTGGGGATCACCAAGGAGGATACGCTGGCCCACCTTACCCGCTTGGAAAGTGCCGGGGATGCACTGCGGGTAGGGAAGAAACGATGGATGAGCCGGAAAAACCACGACATCCTGAAAAGGAAGCTTGAACAGATCCTGGCCACTTTTCACCAGGAAAATCCTCTCCGGCTTTTTATGTCGGGAGCCGAACTGCGATCCCGAATCCGGCAGCCGGTGGACAGAAATCTTTTCGAGGAAATCATCCAGCAACTCCAGGAGGAAAAAGCCGTCTCTGTTAAGGGGGATCGTATTCAACGGAAGGGACATACGGCCCGTTTGACACCGGAAATACAAACCCTGAAAAATAAAATCGAAAAGACACTGCTGAGCGATCCGTTTAATCCGCCCAGTGAGAAACAGATGGTTCAGGAGCTGGGAGAAGAGGTGGAAAGCCTCCTGAAGCACATGACGGAATCGGGAGACCTGATTCGTCTGGAGGCCGGTCTCTTCCTGCATAAGAAGGCGGTGGAGGATGCCTCTTGTAAAATACGTACGTATCTCCAAGAAAACGCACGAGCCACTGTCAGCGACCTGAAACAATGCCTGGGTACGACACGTAAGTACGCCGTGCCCTTGCTCGTTCATTTCGATACTACCGGACTCACGGAGAGAGACGGCGACTACCGCCGACTGAAAAAATAGGAAGTCCGATAAACTGAGGAGAGAAACCCATAACATCGTCTGCGAAAGGGGGTGAGAGACGTGGCCGAACCACCACATGCTGTGAAACTAACCCAGTTCGTCAACTGTTTCGGGTGAGCCTCCAAGCTCGACCATGCGCAGTTGGCGCGTATCATGGACAAAGTGCCCCGATTCGAAGACCCACGGCTCCTGGTGGGCACTGAGACGGCAGATGATGCCGGCGTCTACCTGGTTTCGGACGAAATGGCCATCGTCCAGACTGTGGATGTATTCACGCCCGTGGTGGACGATCCGTATACATACGGACAAATCGTTGCAGCAAACTGCATGTCCGACGTCTGGGCCATGGGCGGTAAGGTCATCACCTGTTTGAATCTCCTGGGATACCCGCCCAAGAAGATGGCCACAGACGTTGCCGCAGAAATCCTCCGGGGATGTGCCCATAAAATTCAAGAATCCGGAGCCGTCCTCTGCGGTGGCCACACCTGGGAAGACCCCGAACTTCGCGTGGGACTGGCCGTAACCGGCATCGTGCATCCGGACAAAATCGTCACCAATGCGGCTGCCCGTCCGGGAGACGTTCTGATTCTGACAAAACCCCTGGGATCGGGCATCCAGTCCTTTGCGGTCATCCAGGGAACGATCGAACCATCCGCCATCGATCACGTCATCCAATCCATGACCGCCTTGAACCTCTCTGCCTCCAAGGCTATGGTCGAGGTCGGTGCCCATGCCTGCACCGACGTCACCGGATTCTCTCTGCTGGGCCACGCAGCCGAAATGGCCGAGGCCAGCGGAGTCTGTATGGAAATCCGGGCATCGGATGTTCCAATTTTCGATGGCACCCTGGAACTGTCGCGTAAAAACATCACACTGCCGTTGGGAAGACAAAACGAACTCTCGTTTCGACATCAGGTGGAATGTCATCCGGACATTTCCCGCGATCTCATAAGAATCCTGTACGATCCCCAGACATCCGGAGGACTCCTGATTGCCGTCCCTGAAAAAAAGACAGGTGATTTCTTGAAGGCTCTGGAAGACCAAAACGTAACGAGTGCCAAAGTCGTGGGACAGGTCGTCGAGGGTAAAAGGGGCCAAATCAAAATCATACCCTGATAGAATGAACCGTTTAATTGAAAAAATGCAGGACATCTAACTCCCTAATATGGGATTTTCCCCGGTACGATCGTCTTAAGAGTGGGAAAAAAGATCATGACTGTACGGCGTTGAACATACGGTATTAACGGAGCTGGAGGCTCCGCATATACCTGGCATCATTCAGGAGGATTCTGTATGTAGAAAAACAGTAACCTCCTGAACACAGAGCGACAGGAGGTTACGCCTTGAGGGCGATCCCCAACAACCTGCATAAAAAAGCATACGCAGCTTTAGGAACCAAAACCAGAGGAACACCCCGGTGAGGAAAAGATTTATTAATTCCTTGCCGGGGTTCTTTTTATCATCCATTACCCGGAACTGGAATAGGAGCACCGACTATGACAGCGTACGATGAAAACGTCCGACGACTCGAGAAAATCGCCAACGAGAAAAACCTTGTGTTCAATCCCGACCCGGCTCGCCTGCAAAAAGTCATCGGCCTGATGACCGAGAACTTCGAAGCTGTCGGTGAGTACATCTGTCCCTGCAAGCAGAAGAATAAGCCGCCCGTTAGAGGACAGGACATTCTCTGTCCCTGCCCGGATATGATGGATGAAATCGCCAAGGACGGTCATTGCTACTGCCGGTTGTTCTACACGTCGGATGCGGCGGAGGTAGAGAAATCATCCGAAGGCAATTCCCCTCGACGTTCTTGCTGTGGGAATGAGTTGCCCATGGAGAAGGAATAACCATGCTGACGTGTGGCATCGACATAGGCTCACGGACGATAGAAATTGTCATCTACGAGTCGGAGACGGCGAAGATTTTGGAATGCTGCATCACGGATACGGGATCGACTCCGACCGATAACGTGCAAATTCATCTCAACAGCCTGATGGAGCCGTTAGGCATCGAATACGAGGATTTGACGAATACTGTTGTTACGGGATACGGCCGGAAGTCATTCCCTTTGCCCGGGAAGATAGTGACCGAGATCACATGCCATGCCCGGGGAATCGCCCACCTCTACCCCGATGCCAAGACAGTCATCGATATCGGCGGCCAGGATAGTAAAGTGATCGGCCTCGAAAGTGATGGACGCGTCAGAGACTTCGCCATGAACGATCGCTGTGCGGCCGGCACGGGACGTTTCCTGGAGATGGCCTCGGAAATTCTGGAAGTACCCCTGGAAAAAATGGGCAGCATCGCCATTGCCGCAAAGAAGCGCGTCGAGATCAACTCCATGTGCACCGTTTTCGCAGAATCCGAGATCGTCGGCCTCATCTCCAAGGGTCATCCCAAGGATGAAATACTTCTGGGTGTCATGGAATCTGTGACCAAACGCATCGTAGGCCTTACAGGACGTGTTGGAATCCAGGAGAGTGTTGTTCTCACGGGCGGCGTAGCGAAAAATATAGGGGTCGTCCGAACGCTTGAGCAGGAAATCGGCACTCGACTCATCATTCCCGAACAGCCCCAGATCACGGGTGCGCTCGGTGCCGCTCTCCTGGCCGTGGAGTAAAAAGGCAAGGATTCAACATCATTAATGATGACAAACATCGAAGCGAGTACAAATCATCGACAACGGAGGAATCCATGCACGAGCACGATAAGATGTGGGAAGATTTGGGACTCGACGTCCAGCTCCATCATCGGTTGATGGAATCGATCGGGAAAAACTATCAGGATACCGTACTCACTCAAAAAAACCGCCCTGAGGGTATGTTTTATTTTGACGGCGTCATCCACGCCTCTCACGGCGACAGGGTCAAGGAACTTATAAATGCTAAAGAAAATGGGGAGAAGATTGCCGGGACGTTCTGTATTTACGTTCCCGAGGAAATCGCCATGGCTGTTGACGTGATCCCGCTGCCCCTGTGCGGCGGCACGAATTTTTCAGTGCCCTATGCCGAGAAACTTTTGCCCCGGGATATCTGTCCCCTTGTCAAGTCTACTCTAGGGCTGGCCTTCTCCAAGACATGCCCGTACGCACCCATCAAAGACATGGCCGTTGGTGAAACCACGTGTGACGCCAAGAAAAAGACGTGGGAAATCCTCGCAGGGAAGGTTAAGTTTCATGTAATGGAAGTTCCCCAGAAAAAAGAGGATCCCGACAGAGATGTGTGGCTGGAAGAGGTTAAAAATTTCATGCATCAAATGGAAGCTCTAGCCGAGAAAAAAGTGACTCTGGACAGACTCAAGGAGTCCATTGACGTAATGAACCGGAAGAGAAAAGCCCTTCAAGACTTTTCCAATCTACGTGCTTCGGAGTGGCCGCCCATCAGTGGTCTGGATGCCTTGGTCGTATACCAGTCCATGCTCAACGACGAGCATGTGCGCTTTACCGAGAAACTGGAGGACCTCAACGAGGAGCTGAAACAGCGGATTTCCCAGGGAGTTTCACCTTTCTCAGAAGGATTAAAACGGATCATGGTCTCTGGATGCCCATCGGTCATGGGAAACTGGAAACTGCATCACATCATCGAATCGTCGGGTGGTATCGTGGTAGCCGATGAGACGTGCACTGGAAGCCGATACTTCGAGAATCTCGTGGCCGATTCCGCCAAGAGCCTCGACGGTTTGATCCAGGCCATCGCAGACCGGTATATGAAGGTTAACTGCTCCTGCTTTACGCCCAACAACGAGAGAATCGAGGACGTCCGAAACAAGGTCGATATGTACAGAATCGACGGAGTTGTGCAGTATATTCTCCAGTACTGCCACACGTACAATATCGAAGCCATACGTGTTGAATCGGCCCTCAAGCAAAAAGGCGTACCCCACCTTAAGATCGAAACCGATTATTCCGGAGAGGATAGAGGCCAAATCTCAACCCGGGTTGAAGCGTTTCTCGAGCAGATGCAAGGAAACTCCAAAGGATAAATGGAAACAGCTTGATTTATAGTATCTGCGTTTTACTGTGAAAACGTATGGGGGTGCCTGGTGGGCTTCGCGGACTGAAAATCCGTTGTCTACGAGATTAAGTTATTTATAAACAATAGGGTGACATTTTCTGAGAAATCAAATTATAACCTGTTGTTTATCAATAGTTGTCCACGCTGTGGTTTCCCGCCTATTTGTCAGAACACGTTCAAAAGATACTGACCTATCCTTTAAAAGATTATTTGAATTCGCTTGCTCATAAATCTCGTCTATTTGGATTGATACACCAAGGACCTTTTCTACTATTATTTCTATGATCTCATCAAACATTCCATTCTTAGAAAAAAATTATAAATAAGATTATCCTTGTTTTTTCAAACCATTTTTCTAATATAGAATAAGTCGTATCGAAGATATAAATTCCAGTAGCTATTGATAAGATTTCATCGTGAGGAGGTGGAGCATGATAAAGGGAAAAGTGACTCGGAGAAGTTTCCTTACCAGTACAGCTGGCATGGGAATCGGTCTACCTTTATTCAAATTAAGGCGAAATGATTTTAAACAGAAATTAATAAAAGCCAATCGTCCCCTCATTGTGACCAGTAAGACGAATCCTTATGTGAAAGAGAAAATAACCACCACAGCCTGGGAAGTGCTTCAGAAAGGTGGGAGCCCTTTGGATGCGGCTGAGAAAGCGACAAATATTTCGGAACTCGATCCCAGGGACCGAAGCGTGGGTTTTGGAGGTGCTCCCAACGAAGAAGGCTTTCTACAACTGGACGCATCTGTGATGAACGGCCCCGACAATAATAACGCGGGTGCGGTGGCTGCTTTGGAGAATATAAAAACGCCCTGTTCCGTGGCACGCCTCGTCATGGAAAGAACCGATCACCTGATGCTGGTAGGGAAAGGCGCGCTGAAATTCGCCAAGATGCACGGCTTTAAAGAAGAAAACCTGCTGACAGAAGAGGCAAGACAGCATTGGGTCGAATGGAAAGAGACTCTGAGTACGCGGGATTATTACCATCCTCCCAGAGAAAAATACAAGCCAGAAGGAGGGGGAACCATCAATGTGCTGGTATTGGATGCGAATGGGGATATCGCCGGAGTGACCAGCACCGTGGGTCATCACTTTAAGATTGTGGGTCGTGTGGGTGATTCCCCTATCATCGGAGCGGGGCTTTATGTGGATAACGCGATCGGTGCGGCAGGCGCTACCGGGCATGGAGCCGAATCGATCAAAGTGAGTGCTAGCTTTTTGGCGGTCGAGAAGATGCGGGAGGGAATGTCGCCACAAAAGGCCTGTCAGTTTGTTTGTCAGAGAGTTATCGACCGTCACAATGGGAAGCCTTTGTTCGGACTAAAAATGGTGGCTTTGAACAAAAACGGACAATACGGATGCTGTGCTGTGAGAGGGATAATCGATGAAAAGACAGGAAATGTTACTGGCCTGGGATTTAGCATCCATGATGCCGACGGACATCGTACCGAACCCGGAGAAGCGCTTCTACCACCCTTGACAGAAGCGGAACGGGAATCCATACCGTGGAGATAGAGGGTATCATTTCAACACTTTTGTCAAGGGATCGAATGGATACATTCAATACCTTCACATGTAAATCCGATGATTCAGACCGTTCCAACAATGTCCACAATAAAAGATGGGGTACCGTTATGCAGAAATCAATGTTTACAACATTCGTGATGATATTGGTGCTATTCCTCGCAGTGGTGAGTTGCAACCACGGTCCTGGCAGTCAAATCAAAAAAGAATACAATGGGTCTTATACCGGACCTTATCTCAACCGAGTCGCCTTTCCCATAGGAGGCATCGGTGCCGGCATGATCTGCCTGGAAGGGACCGGCGCCATTTCTCATGTCTCCGTACGGAATCAACCCGACGTATTCAAGGAACCGTGTTCATTCGCGGCAATCAGCATTCAAGGCGTGGAGAATGGCGTCAAAGTTCTGGAAGGACCGGTCCCGTACTGGAAAATTTTTGGTACCCCCGGTACGGGTAATGGCGCTGCCGGTTCGAGCTTCGGTCTGCCTCGATTTGACAACGCGGAATTTGTAGCCAGATTTCCCTTCGGTACGGTTACGCTTTCTGATAATGATATCCCCATGGAGATTCGGCTAACAGGTTGGAGTCCGTTTATTCCCGGAGAATCGGACAAGTCGAGCTTGCCCGTGGGTGGTCTGGAGTACCATTTCAAGAACACTTCGGGAAAATCGTTGGATGCCGTTTTTTCTTACAATACAAAAAATTTCATGGCCATCGGCCGGGAAGGGAATACCATTCGATCCATGAAACACGGATTCATTCTCACTCAATCTGGCAGCGAGGACCAACCGGAAAACGAGGGTGCCTTCGCAGCATTCTTGGATGATGACAAAACCGTTGTCGATCACTGCTGGTTCAAGGGCGGCTGGTGGGATGCTATGACCCTGGCATGGAAAAATGTAAAAGACGGCGTTCTTTTGGATAATCCGCCGGTTGAGGGCCCTTGTCCAGGCGCTTCTCTTTTCCTCCCCATTACTTTAAAGCCGGGTGAAGAGAAAACCGTGCGATTGATGTTCGCCTGGTACGTACCGAAGACCAATCTGCGCACCGGTCAGGATCTCGAAGATGCGAAAGCGTGCGAATGCGAGAGCCGGTTCCACAGCCCCTGGTACACATCGCGTTTCAAGGATATCCATGAGCTGACGTATTACTGGCGGCTCAACTACTCAGAATTGTACAAAGACACAAAACTATTCAGCGACACGTTTTACGACATGTCTTTGCCCGATGAGGTCGTGGAAGCGGTGGCGGCCAATCTGACCATTCTCAAATCGCCGACTGTTCAGCGGCAAAAAGACGGCCGGCTGTGGTGCTGGGAAGGCTGCTCCGATTCGAGGGGATGTTGCTCCGGTTCCTGCACCCACGTCTGGAATTATGCCCAGGTCATTCCACACCTTTTTCCCGATCTGGAGAGGACATTAAGGGAAACAGAATTTTTTGTCAGCCAGGACGAGCGGGGACATCAGGTATTTCGTACGGGGCTGCCCATCCGACCAGTCAAGCATACCTTTCATGCGGCATCCGACGGTCAGTTGGGCGGTATTATGAAGATTTACCGGGAATGGCGGATCTCCGGCGACGACGCGTGGCTGAAGAAAATGTGGCCAAAGGTAAAACAGAGTCTGGAGTACTGCATCACAACCTGGGATCCCAGAGGCCGAGGCGTCCTGGAAGAGCCCCATCACAACACCTATGACATCGAATACTGGGGGCCCGATGGGCACTGTTCCAGTTTCTATTTAGGCGCCCTCACGGCAGCGATCAAGATGGGTGAATTCCTCCAAGAAGATGTTTCCCGGTATGCCAGTCTCCTTGAGAAAGGCATCCGTTATTTTGAAACGGAACTGTACGATGGGGAATACTTTTATCAGAAAATCACGACAGACGGGCTGGATGCCGCATTCGAACCGTTGGACGTCTCTTCCAATGGCGAGGGATACAACGATATCGTCCAAATGCTCAATCAGGAAGGACCGAAATACCAGTACGGTACCGGTTGTCTTTCCGACGGTATATTGGGCTTTTGGATTGCCCGGGTCTGCGGTCTGGATGAAATCATCGATTCGGAAAAAGTCAAAAGCAACCTCAACGCCATTCATAAATATAACCTTAAACAGGATTTGTCGGATCACAGCAATCCCCAGAGACCTGCCTTTGCCATGGGAAAAGACGGCGGCCTCCTGCTTTGCACCTGGCCCAAGGGCGGCGCCCTTTCCATTCCATTTGTGTACAGTGACGAAGTGTGGACCGGCATCGAATATCAAGTGGCATCTCATCTCATGTTCGAGGGGATGGTCGAAAAAGGTCTGGAGATCGTCCGGGCTTGCAGAGACCGATATGATGGAACGATTCGCAATCCGTTTAACGAGTACGAGTGTGGACACTGGTACGCGAGAGCGCTTTCCAGCTACGGTCTGATTCAAGGGCTGACGGGCGTTCGATACGATGCCGTGGAAAAAACGTTGTACATCGATTCACAGATAGGGAATGATTTCCGCTCCTTCTTCGCCACAGCCAGCGGATTCGGTACAGTGGGCTTGAAGAACGGCAAACCGTTTGTGGAGATGAAGAACGGAAGCCTGGATGTGAAGCGTATAGTGGTTTCTGGAAAAGAGATGACACTGTGATTGGATCGATTGTGCTCGGCCCATGGCATAACGGAGAGAGGAGAATCAAATGAATGTTCCATTTCGAAAGATAGTATTTCATCATTTTCTTATTCTCATTTTGATTTTATCAGCATCTTTTGTCAGTGCCCAACAACAGGTGACATCTGAGGAAGCCCAAGAATGGGCCGATAAAACTTTAGCTGGACTGTCGCTGGAAAAGAAAATCGCTCAAATCATCTGTACCGATATCTCGGGGAAATATATCGCCGAAGACAACCCCCCGTTCGTTCGCTGGATTCAGCTTGCCCGGGATGTGAGTGTGGGCAGTTTTGTATTGTACGGCGGTACTCCCCGCGATGTGGCCCACCTGCTGAATCGTCTGCAAAAGGAGGCGGAGTTGCCCATCCTGATGACCGTGGATTTCGAGGGAGGACCCGGCCAGCAAGCCTCTGGCGCCAGCGAATTCCCGGCCAACATGGCTTTTGCGGCGGTGGGAAGCGAGGACTTGATGTATAAGGCGGCCAAAGTCATGGCAACCGAGGGCCGGGCCATGGGATTTCATCTGACATATACGCCTGTTGTGGACATTTCAGTGCGGCCGGATAATCCATCGGAGAGCGTCCGCTCTTTCGGGGGAGATCTGGCTCTGCTGGGCCGGTTGGTCAGGGCGTATGTACGTGGCTATAAAGAAATGGGGATGTTGACGACGGCCAAACATTTTCCAGGCCGGGGTGATATTGTCCCGTTTCCAGAATATTCCGGTTTCAGTTACAATAATAAGCCGGCAGAGACCGTACAAACAGAAGAATTTCGCGCATTCAAGCACGCTATCGATGCGGGCGTAACGTATGTCATGAGTGAGCATATCGCAATACCGTCGGTGACGGACGGATCGGAACTGCCGGCCAGCGTCGAAAAGAAACTGATAACGGATTGGCTCCGCGATAAATTGGACTTTAAGGGTATTATTACGACGGATGATCTGTGGTACGACCATGTCATCCAACGCTTCGGGCCGGTCGAGGTCGCCATTAAAGCCATTGAGGCGGGCCACGACATTATCCTTAAACCCAAAGATCCTGAAGAAACGATTACGGGAATTGCTGCTGCTGTGAGAACGGGCAGAATCAGCGAAGCTCGTATCGATCAATCCGTCCGCAAACTCCTCTATCAAAAAGCACTTCTCGGGTTGCATAAAAATCGATTCGTAGACGAAGACCGAGTGAACGAACTCGTGGGTACCACAGCCCATCTCGCGGTCGTGCAGGAGGTCGCCGATCGATCCCTCACCCTTTTAAAGAATGAAGACGTTCTGCCCGTACCAGACAAGCGGTTGTCTAATATTGTCAATATCTGCGTACAAAAAAATGACATCGACTCTTCTCCAACTGAATTGAATAGAAAACTTGCGATTTCTTTCCCGGGTATTCAGAATTTTATATTGCAGCCAAATATAAATCCCGCTATCTACGACACCATCCGGACAGCTGTTACTGACGCGGACCTGGTGATTTTTTCATTGTTCGTCCAGCGTACCCGCGCCGTGGATGCTGCACCTTTCCGGGCTGATGACCTTGCCTTGCTGAACGAGATCATCGCTTCTCATCCCCATTCGGTCATTGCCATGTCTTACGGCAATCCTCATCTCATCCGGAAAATCGGGGATGTGTCCGCCTTTGTCGTTGGCTATGGTGAAGGGAGCTGGTTTGGAAATCAGCTCGTTTATTTCGAGTCTTTCATCAAATTGCTTAAAAATGAGATTAAACCCCAGGGGAAGTTGCCCGTGAAAGTCAGTGACCGATATCCCATTGGACATGGATTGTTTTATTGAATATCATTTGATTCATCCCAATGATTGATGGCGTCAATCAGAATAATGGAGGATTTCATGAAAGCAGTGAATGTCATTCTATTGATTGTTATCATACATATTATGCTATTCTTTCTGATTACAGCCTGCACTCCCAGTCAAGAAGACATTCAATCCCTTCATCAAGACGCACTCGTCTGGGACTGTCACAACGATCTCGTCTTGCGTGTCCTCTATGAAAAACTCGATATCGGACAACGCTTGCCCGGCGGACATGTCGATATTCCGAGTTTAAGGGAGGGAGGCGTCGATGTGCAAACCGTTGCTCTTTTTGTTCATAATTTCCTTTATCCGGATAATTGTGCCGATCAGACAAGAAGGCTGATCGATGCCATGCTCAAGGCCATTGATAACAACTCCGACCAAGTCGCCCTGGCGCGAACCGGTTCCGATATAGAGCGAATTGTGGCCGGGGGCAAGATCGCCATGCCACTGTCCATCGAAGGCGGCCATGCGATAGAAAACCGTCTGGAGAATCTGAGGGAGTTCCACAGCAGGGGTGTGTCTTCTATGACGCTGACTCACAATGTGACCCATGGCTGGGCCGATTCCGGCGCCGATGAAGCCCGTTGGGGCGGACTCAATGATTTGGGAAGAGAGGTCGTACGTGAGATGAACCGGCTGGGCATGGTGATCGATATCTCGCACGTATCCGACGACACATTCTTCGATGTGATTGAGATCACCGAAGAGCCCGTCATTGCCTCCCATTCGGGATGCCGGGCCATCAATCACCATCGCCGCAACATGAGTGACGAGATGCTGCGGGCACTGGCGGAGAACGGCGGCGTTATCGGGATCGTATTTGTCCTCAATTATTTAACGCCGGAGTATCTGGAAACGATGAACGCACTACGGGCCATCGGCCGTCCCTGGTTCCAACAGGTTCCCCCGATTAAAGACCTGCAGCTTCGCATCGCCGTGGAGCATCTCAATGCCAGCCGCGACTGGCCGCTGGAGAATCTGCCAACCATCGACGATGTGCTCGATCATATCGACCATGCTGTGAAGATTGCCGGTGTGGATCATGTGGGACTGGGAGCGGACATGTATCCCCGCAATCCTTCGCCAGTGGGCATTCGTGGAGTAGAAGACTATCCGAATATAACCCGTGGATTGAAGAGGCGCGGTTACAGCGATGAAGATGTCCGCAAGATTATGGGCGGTAACTTTCTGCGTGTATGGAAACAGGTCACAGAATCGGAATGATCATGAATGTTAGGTTCTATCTGTTTTTCACTTCTTCCTATTGGACAAGGTGAAACCGCGTCTGACGTCCATCAAGATAAACCGTGCCATCTCCGGTGAAAGCGATATCCTGCTCGATGGAAAGACGAAATTCTTTTCCCTCCCATTCGGGCACGGGCATGGTGACACTCAACTCGACGACAAAACAACTGTTGGGCACGAGTTTTACGTCTCCCCTGCCCGGATTGTTTTTCTGCTCCCATGGCAGTCCGATAAGCGGACCCGGCTCGTGGAGAAAATAGCCGAGTGAATGAGAATAAACACGGGGCTTAGGAATCCCCTGCGCCTTGGCTTTTTTAAGAATATTGCCCAAAAGCTCGTTGCCCGTGAGGCCTGTTTTGAACTCACCGCAATAAATGTCCTGCAGTCGGTTCCCCTCGGCCATGATGTTACGAAATGTTTCGGGCGCATCGGTCTCACCTACCCGAAGAACGTAGGCCCATTCCTGGTGGTCCGTGTTGTAATACATGTATTTCAGACCGACATCGCAGTGGATGAGATCTCCAGGACGTATCACATTATCGTTCTTCCCATATCTCTCGATCGCCTCCGCTTGACGGCCGCGAATGGAGAAAAAGGGATAGAAAGCGAGATCGAGGCCAAAATCGGCCACCCGCTGCCAATAATGATAACGGAGGTCATCGGTCGTCGTAAAACCGGGAGTGATTACTTTGGATGAGAATGTTTCGGCGATGATGGCATGGGAGATAGCCACGGCCTGTTTCATCAGATCAATTTCTTCATCCAGCAACGTTTCGGCCCAGAGTGTGATGATAGGTTCTGCCGATTCAAGCCTGGCCGTATATTTCGATCCGATGGCCTCCACAAGCCGTTTCTTCAACACGACTGTCAATCCTCCGGCTGCCCATTGGATCTCTCCCTCATGGATGCCGATCTTCTTGGGATCGCGCTCCCGGACGATTCTTCCCAGGCAATCCCATTGGCTTTCCTTTTTTTCTGTGTCCCAGGCTCCGGCATCCCAAACACTTTCATAAAGATCACCAAAATTGGTACGGGAGACATTTAATCGTTCGATTCCCTTCCCAGGCCCCTGATCATTAAACACGAGGATTTGAGTGATGGGGCACCAATTTTCATAGGGGATCATCGTTTTGAAGATGGGATCAAGATCATCCTCGTTGCATGTGATGATCCACATGTCGAAACCGGTTTCCCTCATAAACCGGGAAACGAGGGTATCCAAGCGTTTTCGAGTGATCTGAAGCATCACGTTCGCCCTGTCACGAATGCTTAATACCGACGGAAAATCCTGTGCGGTGATCATGTCCGCCAAAAAGAAGCTGAGCATTGAAAAAATCAGTACGGTCATGCGGATACTTGCTCTTTTCATGGCACGACTCCTTTATTTTTTTCTTGATATTTTGAATGAAACATATTAATTTTATGTATCGATGTTAACGTTCAACAAAAATGATTCTGTTCTGTCTTCACTTCTCAAATCGAATTTAATGAAAATAATAAGTTAACACAAGCAAAAAAATATTAACGTTAACATAAATCCTTTCTATGAAAAAAGCGACCATTAAAGATATTGCACTTCATGCCGGCGTTTCGGTGATGACGGTTTCGCGCTTTTTCAACGCACCAGATCGTGTCAGCGGTAAGACAAAGGATCGAATTCAAAAAGCGATCCAAGATATTGATTACCATCCCAATGAAATCGCCCGATCTCTGGTCACAAAAAGAACATCCACCATCGGTGTCATATTACCCGATATTCGCAATCCGTTTTTTGGATCCCTATTTCATGCGATTGAACTCGTTGTCAGAGAATACAACTTTAATCTACTCCTATGTAATACTCAGGAAAATGAGGATGAAGAAAAACGATATGTCCATCTGCTGGTTGGCAGAAACGTGGATGGCATTATCATCGCCCCCGTATCAAGGGACTCTATCTTGACATTGAAAAGAAAAAATCAAAAGACTGTTTTAGTGGATCGAATTTATGAGGATATCGAAACAGATTCGATAACGAGCGATCATTATCATTCGATGTGTAAAGCCATTGAATATTTGACCAACCTGGGACATAAAAAGATTGGGCTCATTAAAGGCCCCGCTCATCTGTATCCCTACGCAGAAAGATTAAAAGCCTATCAGGACGTTTTGAACAAAAACGGTATTCCTCTGAATTCAGATTACATCCGAAGCGCTGAGATACAGGATAGCGATATAGCCTATTCGGCTGCATCCGATATGCTCAACCTGCCTGAGAGACCGACAGCCATCGTCGCGTGTAATAATATCCTGGGCATGGGTGCGCTGAAAGCCATTTTTAAAAACGACATGCATATTCCCAGGGACATCTCATTCATCGTCTTTGATCGGCTGTCGTTTCTTGATCTCATACAGCCAAAGATAACCCACGTTGCCCAAGCTCCGGAGTTTATCGGCAGCAATGCCGCCCGAATGCTCATGGACCGCATCCTTGATAAGGGTTCAAAAACGTATCAAAAAATAGTGATCAATCCCGAGTTCGTTATTGGCGAATCATGCAAAGATATTCGGCACTAGATTCATCGGTGGTGTGTTATCGTTTTTAAATTCAAAATATATATGATGGAGGGGAATATGAAAAGGTGTATATTGATTTCATTCCTCATTTTCACGACGATTCAAACGATGATGGTTTCTGCCCAGCATCCCAACACCGACAATGTGATTACAACCGGTTCGCTTTTTAAGGAAATGATCGATATGAAGGCCTTGGCCAGGTATCCGGATCCGAATTATCGGATGGTTCAATTTTCATCGTACGATCATCGAAGCCAGGTGCCGAACGGGCCTGACTGGTTTGCCAATTCCGATGGATTCGGGGGCGAGCCCATACCTAATTTTGAAGAGGTTTTAAAGGCACCCGATGAATCCGGGATGGGCGAGTATCTGATGGCCGATTTGAAGGGGCCCGGCGCCATTGTCCGACTTTGGACAGCCTCCATCTCCGGTAAGGTTCGATTATACATCGACGACATGCAGAGGCCTCTGTACGAAGGCAAGGCCGATCCGTTTTTCAGAAAGCCCTACGATGTTCTGTCCAATCTGAAGGCTATTGATGCCGACTGTTTCCGTAAAACCGTCTACCAGTGCGATGCATCCTATGCGCCGATCCCTTTTTCCAAACGCTTCCGCTTGATCTGGATTGGTAACGTGGAAGAGATTCATTTTTACCAGATACAAGCGCGCCTTTACGATCAAGACGTCCAGGTTGTTACTTTCAAATCCGACGATATCGACCGATACGCCGATGTCATAGACAATGTCACTAAGGCTCTTTCCGACCCGGACGCTATTATTGCCTCAGGAAAGCAAGATCACGTTCAACGTTTTGATGAAACACTCGCACCGGGAGTTAGACAAAAGATGTTGTCCTTGGATGGCCCCGGAGCTATCGAGAGGCTATCG
>Ga0180438_10001833_pt1 | contig 36555 bp, 31 predicted proteins | sample SS_ome_12_FD_132455 | JGI IMG/M metagenome (GOLD analysis project Ga0180438, IMG submission 132455) | Hypersaline lake sediment archaeal communities from the Salton Sea, California, USA - SS_3_D_2 metaG | ecosystem: Environmental > Aquatic > Non-marine Saline and Alkaline > Hypersaline >... | reverse complement strand
GTCTTCAAAGCCTACCATCCAGCCCTGGACCGCTACGTGGCCATCAAGGTGCTGCATCCAGCCTTCAAAGAGGATCCCAACTTTTTGGCTCGTTTCCAGCGCGAGGCCCGCATCGTGGCCAAACTGGAGCATTCCCACATCGTACCTGTCTACGACTTTAGCGAGCATGAAGGTATGGCCTACCTGGTGATGCGCTACGTTGAGGGAGAGACTCTCAAAGCTCACCTGAAGGGCAAACCCCTTCCCCCGGAGCGTATCCTGGAAATCCTGAAGCCTGTGGCGGAGGCGCTGGCCTACGCCCACGAGAGAGGGGTCCTGCACCGGGACATCAAGCCCTCCAACGTCATGCTGACTCTGGAGGGTGGCATTTTCCTGACCGATTTCGGGTTGGCCCGCATGGCCCAAAGCGGCGAGTCCACTCTTTCTCAGGATATGATGATCGGCACCCCCCAATACATGTCCCCTGAACAGGCCAAAGGTGAGGAGGTTGACGAGCGCACCGACATCTACTCCCTGGGAGTGGTCCTCTTCGAGATGCTGACCGGCCGCGTCCCCTTCAGTGCCGACACCCCCTATGCCATAGTCCACGACCACATCTACACTCCATTGCCCCTGCCGACCACTATCAAGCCCGATATCTTCCCAGCGTTGGAGCGGGTGGTGCTCAAAGCCCTGGCCAAAGAGAAGGACGATCGCTACCAGAAAGTGACCGAATTGGCGATGGCTTTCGAGGACGCCTTGGTTGAAGCTACGTCGGGAGTAGCTCCTACGCCGGAAGAAGAGAAAGTAGAGCTGGCAACTGTCCCTTCCACCGTCGTCGAGGCCAAACCCGCCGCTCCGGAGATCAGGCCCTCAAGAAGACGCTGGCTAATCATTGGTGGGGTGGTGGCTGCTCTCTTCCTTGTCTGCTGTGCCGGGCTTTTCCTGGCGTCCCGTGCCCAAAAGGCCAAAGGCACCCCCACGCCAGGAGGGCCAACTCCCATCGCTCGCTCTGAAATCAAAGCTACTCCTTTCCCAGAGGGGGCGACGATAGTGCCCCCACCTGGCGGTGAAGATCCTGTCAGTCAGGCCCTGGGGCAAGTGCAGGCCAATCCCAACGATCCCAAGGCTCACTTTGTGTTAGGCAATGCCCATGCCTTGCAAGGGGACAAGGTCAAGGCATTGGAGGAATACGAGAGAGCCTTTGGGCTTGACCCAGACTACACAGAGGCCTACATGAAAGCGGGTGATATGCTGACCGCTCAGGGGGATTTCGCCAGGGCGGCTGAGATATATCAGCGCGCTGCCGAGCTCGAGCCCGATAACATCGAGGCCAACTTGAAAGCCGGTCAAGCCCTCTGGTGGGACCGCCAGATCAGGCCCGCCACCGAGTACTTCAGGCGGGTCACCGAGCTGGACCCCGACTTGTCCCTGCCTCATGCAGCGCTAGGGAATTTTCTGGTGGGTACGGGCAAGCTAGAAGAAGGCCGTGGGGAATTGGAAACAGCCCTTCGGCTGGAGCCGGGCCTGCCCGAAGCGCACTTTGGCATGGGCTCCTACTGGAAAGCTGTGGGTGACATAGAAAAAGCGCGTCAGGAATTCGAATTCGTGGTGCACTCTGACGCCAAGCCCTGGTTAGTGGCAGAGGCCAGAAGGGAATTGCAAGAACTCGAGTAGATATTGCGTGTGGACAGGCGCCTTGCGAGGGTTTGTCTGAAACTTTGCAAGGCTTGCAGGGGACTCGGATCATGCCTTTGCTGCCGGGTCCCTTTTGTCGGATAGGAGCGGTCAAGGGACGTGCCTTTCTTTGCGGTTTTCGCCATAGCCTTGGGGCTGGCATTGGTGTTGACGCCATTGGCCGGACGGGTGGCGCGGCGTTACGGGCTGGTGGACGTACCGGGGCCCAGACGGGTGCATCGGGGAAAAGTACCACGACTGGGGGGGATAGCCCTGTACGTGGCCTTTACTGTAGCGGTGGTCGTGGCCCAATTCCTGCCTGTACCCCGTCAGGACCCCAAGGAGCTGACCCGGTTGCTGGGCGTGTTACTGGGCTCGACTTTGATGTTCGTGGTGGGGCTCTACGATGATCGGCGAGAACTCTCGCCGGCCACTCAGTTCCTGGCCCAGTTGGTAGCGGCGCTGATGGCCAACGGTTTTCTGATCTTCATCGAGCGGGTCAACAACCCCTTCACCGACCAGCAAGTGGTCTTTCCCCTGTACTTTACTGTGACCTTTACGGTGTTTTGGATCATGGGCATGATCCAGACCGTCAACTGGCTGGATGGGCTGGACGGGCTGGCAGCCGGGGTGGCAGCCATCGCCTCAGCCGTACTGGCCTTCCATATGTGCCGCGAGGGGCAATACAGTGTCTCCCTTTTGCCACTGGCCTTGTTGGGGGCTACCCTGGGGTTTCTGCCCTACAATTTTCATCCGGCCAGGGTCTTTATGGGCAGTTGTGGGGCGCTGTTTCTGGGGTACGCCGTAGGCACTGTCTCCATTGTAGCCGGGGGCCGGGTGGCGACCGTGCTTTTGGTGTTAGGTTTGCCCATCCTGGACGTGGCCTGGCAGATTGTGAACCGTCTGCGGCGGGGCCGCTCCATCAGCCAGGGGGACTTGGGGCATCTGCACTACCGGCTGCTGGACATTGGTTGGTCACAGCGCCGGATCGTGTTGCTCTATTACCTCTTCTGTGCCTTTTTTGGTGCTCTGGCTCTTGTCATCTCCTCCCGGCTGTACAAATTCTACGCGATCATTGGCTTTGGGTTGTTGGCTGTTGCGGCCTTGTGGTGGATAGCTCGGCAGAGGACAGAGCCGGGGAATAGGTGACTACTTGACTGGTATTATCTGACAAGACAAAGGGGGAAAAATGAAAGTCTGCGATTATCGAGAGGTTGAAGCACAGGCGGCTGAAGTGGAGGGTGTGACTGTCCGCTGGGTCATCAGCGAGGCGGATGGTGCTCCTCACTTCGCTATGCGTATCTTTGACGTGCAGCCGGGGTATGGCAGTCCGTACCACAGCCATTGGTGGGAGCACGAGGTCTTTGTCCTGGCCGGCACCGGCACGGTCACGATAGCCGGGAAGCGCAGCCCCGTAAAGGAAGGCACGGTGGTCTTTGTGCCGGGAGATGTGGAACATCAGTTCGTCAACGAGGGCGACGATGTGCTGCGTTTCATCTGTCTCATTCCCCACATGTGGCTGGAAGGGGTGGCCGAGAAGCACCGCCCGGTTTGAAGGTGAAAAACGGCGCTGTTGCGCCACAGGCAAGCCTGTGGCGCAACAGTGAGCTAATACTCCACCCGCGCCCCTCTGAGAGTCATCAGCAGTCTCTCCAGGATGGCTATGATGACAATAAAGATGACGTCCACCGCGATAGTCAGGCCAAAGGCATAGGCCAGGTAACCGATAGCCGTCAAGAACCAGTCAGCAATGGCCTCGGGGATCTGGGGAATCCAACCAACAAGATAGAGGAGTATGGCGACCCCGCTCCAAAAAATAAGGACGGGCCGCCAGGACTGGCGGTCGGTCTCACTGGGCAGCATGGCGTTTGACACGGCAAAGATCAAATAAAGCCACAGCCAGAAATCGGGCACCTGGATGTAGGCCGCCAGACCTTGCCAGAGCTTGGGCCATTCACCACTCAGGAAGACGTCTCCGATGGCGCTCAGGCCTAGAATCCACTCGCCGATGAGGAGGATGACGAGGGTGCCGCTCAGCAGGGGGGCCAGGCCGATGAGACTGTTGCGGACAGGGTCGGCGCGGCCCACTTTCACCGAGCCCAGGCGCATCTGATGGCCCGCCTTTCTCCTGGAAGGCCAGATGGATATCTTGCCCGTCCTCACTCCCAGGAGCTTGGCCATCAGCCAATGGCTCAACTCGTGCAAGAGGATGCCTGGCAGGAACAGTACGAAATACAGAAACATAGCCAGGTCGTTGTCACCTACCAGGAGCAGACCCAGCCCTTGCACGTGCCGGTTTATCCAGCGCTTCAGAAGGAGAAGCGGCACCAAAGTGACGGCCAGCCAGATGAAGGGGCTCCAGTCACCGGACATGATACTCCCTTACCGCCTACCGTTCGGCTGAGCGCTCGGCCACCCTTGCGAAATTTGTATCACTAACCCTTCGCCAGGGTTCCCTTCACCTGAGCCGAGATGCGCACAATTTCCACAAAGTCAGCCGCCTTGAGACTGGCCCCGCCCACCAGCGCCCCATCAACCTCAACTTGGCTCATGAACTCGGCAATGTTCTTCGGATTCACGCTGCCGCCGTATTGGATACGGACCGCTTGAGCCGTAGCCTCATCGTAGAGATCGCTGATGGTGCCGCGGATGATCTGGCCGATGACGGCATTAGCGCCCGCTCCGGTGGCGGGCAGGCCAGTACCAATGGCCCAGATAGGCTCGTAGGCGATGATCAGCCCTCCCACCTGCTTAACGCTCAGACCGGCCAGACATCTCCTGACCTGACCACTGACCACGGCTTCCGTTTGGCCGGCCTCGTTTTGGGCCAGATTCTCGCCCACACAGACGATGGGGATCAGGCTGTGGGCCAAAGCTGTTTTTATCTTCTGGTTGACTTTGTCATCCGTTTCTCCAAAGTACTGCCTTCGCTCTGAGTGGCCTAGGATGACGTATTGACAGAGCTCCTTGAGCATCAGGGGGGAGATTTCTCCGGTGTAGGCCCCTTTCTCTTCCCAGTACATATTTTGGGCGCCCAACCTGATCGCAGTTGGCTCTAGCAGTTCCTTCGCCGCAGCCAGGGCTGTAAAGGGAGGACAGAGGACCTTGTCCACACCCGTCACCTCGTCTAGCCCCGGCCGCATCTCACGGATCAGAGTCACAGCTTCTTCCACGGTCTTGTTCATCTTCCAATTGCCGGCGATGATCGGTGTGCGCATCTAGTTCTCCTTCAGCGGTTCTTTGTCAATTCGGTAGCGGCAGGCGTCTTCGCCCATGGCAATACAGCTTACCTCTTCTATCTTAAAGTTCTTGCCTGTGGCCCAGCGTAGGGCCCCGTGGAGCACGCCTACCGTGACGAAACAGACTGGCCTGTCCTTTTTTCCCCGCCAACGGCAAGGACACTCGTCTACCACGAAGAGGAAGTGGTCATCATGTTCTTCGATGTCGGTTGGCTGGTTGACATCTTTGGTAGCGGCTCTGGCCAGGTTGGCCAGGACAACCTTCATCCGAGTACCCATCGGCAGGGCCTTGAGAGCCATGCTGGCCATCCCCAAGACTGCTGGCTGCTCTTCCAGGGCATATCGAAAGGTCGCCCGGCCGATGCGCGTTAGCATCATCTTGGCCCCCTTCGGCCCTACAACGTCCTCAACAGCTTGCTCGACCGTGCCATAGTCGGCAAAAGTGATGCCCAAATTCAAGTCATTAGGAGGATAATGATTGATAAATCGCTGCAAGCCTGCTGCGTTCAAGACGGCCTTCAGGCCGTTTTCCCCCAGGACTTCGGCAATGGCCTCCAGCAGGTTTCGCAGCATCACATTGGGCATCGCTCTCTCTTCAACCATTTGTTACCTCCGCATCTTCTCCTTGAGGATGTGACCAATTTGCAGGATGTTGGTTCATTGGAGCATCCGATTTGCCAATCATCCCGTCCTTTGACAAAATTCCACTGCTTTTAGTGGGTTCGCCTCCGCCATTCCTCTTTCAACGTCAGGCTTTCCAGGTCATCCGCCGCCAGGAAATCCCTTAACAATCGGTGGAATTTGCTGGCTTCGTCCAGCATGGGGAAGTGACGCGATTCTGGTAGAAGGATGGATCGCATGTTGCTGGTCGTATTCTCAAGAAACTTGGCCTGATCGGGATCAATGAGGTTGTCTTTCTCCCCATAGACTGCTAGCAATGGTACCTCTATCTGGCTCAAACTCTCCCGCAAGTCCAGCTCTGCACAGGCCTGCACGGTTAAAGCGATGACGCCTTCACTAGCCTTTTCTGCCTCCGCCATCACCTCCTCGTGGTTGACGGGCCAGCGACCACCTAAGAGGCGACCTAACCGGGAGGTGCTACCCAAGGTAAACAGCCGCTGGCTGATGGCCTTGCCCTGCACCGGCAGGCTCACCAGCATCAACCTGGTCACTTGATTGGGATTGGCGATCGCAAATTTGACGGCCACGATTGCCCCCAGCGAGTGCCCCACCATCGCAGCCGGAGCGACCCCTAATTGGTTCATAAAGTCTTTGAGGAGATCCACGTACTTCTCTACACCGTGACGATCCGTTGATTTGTCCGAATCCCCAAAACCCCACAGATCAAGGGCGTAGGTACGATGTTGTTCGGATAGCTCCTCCATAGTTGGCATCCAATAACGCCAGGATCCCAGCCAACCGTGTAGCAGGATAAGGGGATTACCTCGCCCCCAACTCTCGTAATGAATTAGACCGCCATCAATAACAATCGCGCTCATCGCTCACGCTAGAAATCGGTATCAGAAGCACCCAGTTGCTCACTTGTTGTGTCTGAGCGTTTCTAAAATCTCGGTCATCCGCTTAGGCAACTGCTCAGCCTCGAAGGGCTTGAGGATATAGTCCACAGCCCCTAGCTCCATGCCATATTTGATTTCCGTCTCTTGTCCTTTGGCCGAGAGGAAGACAATGGGGATGTCCCTGGTCTCATCTGTCTCTTTGAGTGCCTGACAGGCTTCATAGCCTGTCATCTTGGGCATCCGCACATCCATGATGATCAGGTCCGGACGGAGCTTGCGTGCCTTCTCGACTGCTTCCAGCCCATTAGTAGCTTCCTCTACTTCAAAGTCACCCAAACGGAGGGTGAAAGCAATCAGCTCTCGAATGTCCCTTTCATCTTCAGCAACTAGGATTGTGGTCATCTTGGCTCCTATCTATGAACTCTGGTTTGTAGCTCATATTTCCAGATCTCTTTGCATATAGTTTGCCAGAGGCAGGGTGAAGCTAAAAGTACTACCTTCTCCCAGTTGACTCTTCACCCAGATGTGCCCGCCATGTAACTCAACAATGGATTTAGTGATGGAAAGGCCAAGACCTGTGCCTGTCACACGTCGGACTTCAGGGTGATCGGCGCGGAAGAAACGGGTGAAGAGTCTCTCTTGATCCTGAGGGGCGATGCCTACCCCTGTGTCTGCGACATCCACCTGCAAGCTATCGTCAACCCCCTGAGCCTTAATGGCTATTCGCCCTCCCCTTGGGGTGTACTTGTAGGCATTAGTGACCAGATTGGTCAGAACTTGGATGATTCGGGTGCGGTCACCCCACACCTCGGGCAGGCCTGGTGGCATCTCTAAGGTCAGATTGATCTCTTTGGCCTCGATCTGTGGCCTTAATGAGACGACTACCTCAGATACCAATTTGTCTATGTGAAGGGGCTTGGCGTCCAATCTCAGATCTCCAGTTTCGAGGCGGGAGATTTCTGAAAACTCGTTGACCATCTCCATAACCCGGTCAACATTGGCCTTGATGGTATCCAGGAACTGTTTCTGTCTCTCTTCGTATTCTCCAGCCAATCCCAGGAGAAGCATGTCGCTATACCCCTTGATGGATGTCATGGGGGCGCGTAGTTCGTGAGCCGCTATAGAGAGGAACTCGCTCTTCATACGGTCTATCTCGGCCTCTCTGGTGATGTCACGGAAAACAGCTACTACGTTAAAGGGCCCTTCGTCTGTCAAGGCAACTGGCGTGAAACTGGCTGTGATGGTCCTCTCCCCAATCTGGAATCGCGTCTGGGTCAATGGCTCTCCGGCCTCTAATCTCTCCCGGCTGCCTACCAGGGCGCTCAGCACTGTCAAGACCGTCATGGTCGCGTCGCGGTCGAAGGCTTCATCGGCCTCCTCGATGAGATTACGCATGTCTTGGCCCAAAGCGATAGGCACAGGCAGATTCAACATGCGCTCGGCGGTGGGGTTGACCATGATCACTTCATGATTGGCATCAAAGACCATGACCCCATCGGCAATACCTTCGACAATGGCTCTGGTCTTGTCGGCTTCGACTTTCTGGTGACGCAGGGCGGCTGCCAGATCTTCGGTACGTTCTCGTACCCGCTCCTCCAGAGTGGCCTTGTGTTCTTCTAGCTCCTCGAAGAGGCGCGCGTTCTCGATAGCGATGGCCACTTGGTCGCCCAGAGCCTGCAACACGGCCACATCATCCAGATCGAAGGCATTCAACTCATCACTCTGGACATCCAGGACGCCGATAACTCGCAGGCCGATTTTCAGAGGTACCGCCAACTCTGATCTGGTGTCTGGCAAGGCTTCATGGGGTACGTAGCGTGGTTCCTGTGACACATCATTGACCAGTAGTGGCAGGCCAGACCCGGCTACCCAGCCAATGATGCCCTGCTCGCCAACCTTAAGACGGACGCCACCTTGTTCCTCAATCAACCGCCCGGCCTCGCCAGAACCGGCTCGGAAGATGGCCTCCTTTGATACCTCATCAACCAGGAAAGCGTGAACATGATAGTAAGCCAGGATATGGTGGATAAGCTCCACGATCTGGGAGAGCAGTTCGTCTAAATCGAGGATGGAAGTGATGTGCCGGCCAAGCTCGGCTATAGCCTCCAACTGGGTGGCTCGCTGGCGGGCTTCCTGAAAAAGGCGGGCGTTCTCGATGGCGATGGCCGCCTGATTGGCGATGGTAAACAAAAGGTCCAGGTGCTCCTCGTCAAAGGCACCCTCCCCCTCCTCGTAGCTCTGCACAGCCATCACTCCCACCATCCGTCCAACGGCAATCATAGGTACCCCCAGCCATGACCGGGCCAACTCACCGGATGGCTCGACTTTGATCTCTTTAAGAAACTGGCGCACGTTTTCCTTTATCAAAACCGACTGGCGGGTGCGGATGATATGACCGGTCAGGCCAACCCCGGCCTCCTGTCTCCTCTTGGGAAGACGCTTCCCCCTCTTCACCTCGATCTCGAAACTGACCTCATTTTTCTCCTCGTCGTAGAGGGCGATGTAAAAGTTGGTGGTGTCCATCACCAGGCTCACCTGCTGGTAGATCTTGTCCATCAGTTCATCAAGCTCTATGACCGAACTGATGATCCGGCCTATGATGGTGAGAGTGGCCAACTCTGAAATACGACGTTCCCGCTCATCGAAGAGTCGCGAGTTCTCAATGGCCACGGAGGCCTGATTGGCAAAGAGCTCCAGGGTCTCGATCGTTCTTCGAGTGGGCGCCAGGCCATCCTGGGGATCATCTACGGACAGCAGCCCCAATATGCTCCCGTCCGCGCTCCTGAGAGGCGCCAACAACATATCGTTGGGGTGCCACTTCCCTTCACGCCATTCCTGCTCTCCTTCCAAAGGCGGCGTGTAAATAGCCAGATCTTTTCCCCACTCCTCCTGACGGTGATGAGGGATGAAAAAAGAGTTGCTGATACGGTACTCGTCACGCATAACCGTCTCGAGCTTGGCCAGAGGCTGACATACCCGTTGGAGTTGTCTGAAAACGGCAAGAGGTATCCCGGCCGATACGACTCGTCTCAGATAGGGTGGATCTCCTTCTACCCAACTGAGTATGGCTCTGTTGAAACCAACCACGTCAGGGATGGCATGGATGATCCGCTCCAGAATGTCTTCAAGGCTCAGGTCCATGCGCAAAGCACCGGAAATCTCAAAAAGAGTAGCCAGTTGTTCCACTCGACGGCTCAGGGCTTCTCCCTGTCTCACCCGATCCTCGTAACGCTGGGTGTTGCCGATGGCGATCGCCGCCTGATCCGCCAGAACCTCAAGAAAGCGGATGATATCTGGGCTGAAGGCAGCCCGTTCTGGGCTTTCAAGGTTGATGACGCCCACTATCTCTCCGGCGTAGCAGATGGGCACGGCCAACTCGGAGCGAGTTTCCGGCGCCAGATGGTCGTAATCGGAGTCCTGGCTTACGTCGGAGAGCGAGGCCGCCTGGCCTGTTTCGACCACCTGGCGGATGATGTCTCGCGCCGACCAGGTCTCAGGGTTCTCCTCCATATCTACCACTTGCTCAGGGCCATAGCCGCGCCAGGTTCGCAAGCGCAACTGCCCGGTGCTCTGATCAATGAGCTGAATGTTGGCATGAGTGGCCGGTGTAGCTCCGACGGCCTCCTCCAAGATTGCCTCCAGGATTTGCTCCAAATCCAGGGTCGAGTTGAGCTTTTGGCCAATGCGCTGCAAAGCCCCAAGTTCTGCCAGCAACCGTTGCTCATGAACAGTTGCCATTGGCCCTTTTTCGTCCACCCTATTCTGTTCCAGTTCTAGAGTTTCCTGATGTAACATGCCTGGATTCTGTTACCTCGCTACGAGGGCGGTGGTATCATCGTTATCCTTGCCGAAATTCCGGGCTATTTCATCTGCCAATGTCTGCACGTCTTGTGCCTCTTTCCATAGACCATCATTTAATATAAAGCGGCTTGAGATTCCATCGGTGTGAAGCACAAAGAGGTCGCCTGGAGTATATGGATAAGTGAATTCTTGCAAGCGTGGCAGGCGATAGCCCACGATGCCGTTTTTGGAAATAGGCTTGATAGAGTTGGTGGTGCTGCGAACGTGGATGCCAATGTTGCCTACGCCCACGAAGGTTATCGTGCTCTCTGCAAAGCTGACGCGTAGTAGGGCCATTACGGCACCCCGCGTCCCTCTGAGCGCCTGGTGACATTTAGCCATGATGTCGCTCAAGGGTAAGGTGCTGCTAACCTCGACGCAACGGATAGCAGCCTGAGCCGCTTCTGCCGCAGCCTTGCCGCTGCCTAACCCATCAACCAGACAGACTAGGGTCGTTTTCTCTCCTTCTTTGATCAGGTAGGCATCTCCCGAGATGTTGTGACCAGACTTGGGACGATAGACTATGCCAAATCTCATTCGATTCATTTTAACCACTTTCTCACTGTTACCCTGGTGCCTACACCTAATTTAGTCTCAATTTCGAATTCATCCATCAGCCGTTTTGTGCCCGGCAAGCCCATCCCCAAACCAGAGCTCGTACTATAACCGTCCTGCATGACTAGTTCTACGTTAGCTATACCGTTTCCATTGTCCTCGCAGACTACCTCTATCCCTTGCCCTCCGTCATTCGAGACGATAGCTCTGACTGTCACCTTGCCTTCTGGCGCGTATAGGACAACGTTGCGTGCCAGCTCAGAAATAGCCGTAGCGATACGGGCTTGGTCAATGGTGCCAAAGCCCAGCTCTCTGGCTAGGTTCCGCCCCTCCACCCTGGCTGAGATAATATCCAGATCGGTTTTGACAGGGATGCAACGCTCCTCAGCCAATAATGTCATTGGCGTTTTCCTTCCCCACCATCTTGCGCAGAGCGGCGATGCCCTTCTCCAGGTTGAGGGCCGTAGTCACTCCTTTCAGTTCGACCCCTAGCTCCACCAGGGTTATAGCTACCTCTGGCTGTAAACCTGTGATGACGACGGTCGTGCCCATCAGGCCCGCCATCTCGGCGATGTCACCAGTGAGTCGGGCCAGGAAGCTGTCCACTACATCTACAGCCGTCAGGTCCAGGATCAGCCCTCTGGCTTTGGTTACATAAATGCGCTCTAGGAGATCGTCCCTGAACTGAGTAGCGGCCTTGTCGTGTAAAGCTGTTTGTATTGAAGCCACCAGGTAGTTTTCAATTTGCAAAATGGGGATGCGAGTGACTTCCATTGATCTACCTTTCCCTTTTCTTGGGCACTACCTCTAACCCCGCCATCTCCATGGCATACCGGATGCCCGCTTGCAGATTGCTGCGGGTGATCACCCCAGAAAGGTCGACCCCCAGGCTGATCAGGGACTGGGCTACTTCACTACTAATGCCCACCACTACACATTTGGCTCCCAAAAGGCCCGCAGCTTTGATGGTTTGGATGAGGTGATTAGCCACACGGGTGTCTACTACGGGTACACCGGTAATGTCAATAATAACTATCTCGGCCTGATATTTGGTGATACCGGTCAGCAAGTCTTCCATGATCCGAGTAGCCCGTGCTGAGTCAATGGCCCCGATGAGGGGCATGACCAACACATTCTCCCAGACCTGGATGACCGGTGAAGAGAGCTCCCTTACTGTCTCCAACAGACGCTCTTTTTCTTCAACAACCGCTTGCAATCTGGCCATCCTCTCTTCACTCACCCTGTTGGTCTCAATCAGGCCATTTATCATCCTCTCCAACTCGATGGACAAAGCGGTAAACTCGTCTTTCTCTTCAGGAGGCTCTATCTTCACGGACAAGTCACCCAAAGATACGCTTTGCACCACATTGAGCAGGGATTTGAGGCGCTCTTTCACGAAACCTTTGTATTGATCGAGGTTGGTTTTTTCAGCCATGCTGCCTTTCTCCCCTTATGAAGGCGAGGGCCTCCTCTATTGTTCTTGCAGCCACTTGATTGCCGTGACCCTGGTCTCCCGACCGGGTGCCGATTCTATGTGGAACTCGTCCGTCATGCGCTTTGCTCCACCAAGGCCCGAGCCCAAACCACCTGAGGTGGTATAGCCGTCCTCCATGGCCTGCTCTACGTCCGAAATGCCAGGTCCGTTGTCTAGGGCCTGTATCTCGAGTCCCCGCCGCTTGCCTTGGGTTATGACCTGGACTTGGATGGCCCCTTCCCCGGCGTAGAGGACGATATTGCGAGCCAGTTCGGAGGTAACTGTCTCGAGGCGCGTCTGATCGGCCTCGTTGAAACCCATTTGTCTGGCCAGGGCTTTGACTTGATGAGCGGCCACATAAACGTGGGCTTCCGCAGCTACCTTAACCTGGAAAGTCTCTGTCATCAGATCTCTCTACACAGTGGGTGCCGGAAGACGAGCTTCTTTAGGGAGGGTAAAGCTGAAAGTGCTACCCACCCCTGGCTGGCTTTCTGCCCAGATGTGCCCACCGTGTACCTCAACGATGGACCTGGCGATAGCCAGTCCCAGTCCTGTACCGGCAATATCATTTGTCTCCTCCGTCTCCACACGATAGAATTTTTCAAAGACGTGAGGAAGGTGGTCGGGGCTGATGCCAATACCTGTGTCCTTAACGCATACAGTCGTTGAGCTGTTTTCCACCACTATCCGAATGGTCACTGTCCCTCCGCTGGGAGTGTACTTTAAGGCGTTTTCCAACAAGTTGGTCAGAACTTGGCGGAGCCGCGTAGAGTTCCCCTGCACCTTGGGGACGTTTTCTGGTAGCTCGACGCACAACTTGATCCCCTTGCGGTCGGCCCATCCCTGCAGGCCAGTGACAACTAGGTCAATGGTCTCTTCCAAGTCACAGGGCTTCATCTCCATCTCCAGACCAACCTCGATCTTGCCCAGGTCCAACAAGTCAGTGATAAGCTGAGTCATATTCGCTGTCGCTTCTTTGATCCTTCCCACAAATTGATATTGCTGAGCATTGAGGGGCCCTACGCTTTTTAACAAGTCTATATACCCTTCAACTATGCTCAGGGGTGAGCGCAGGTCATGGGAGACAGTAGCCACGAAATCTGACTTCATCTCATCTAACTCTTTGAGGTAGGTGATGTCCTGCATAGCTAACACTTTGCCCACACCGGGGATGGGAGCCAGATTGGCGTAAAAAGTGTGCCCATCCACAGGTATTTCAGCGCTCTGGGCTGTACCCTGCACCGAGAGTCTGGTGAAGAGATCGTGCAGTGCCTGGTTCTCCACCACCTCGGCCAGTGGTTGACCCGCCCAGCCCTCCTCAGCTATCTTGAAAGCCCGCCTTGCCGCAGGGTTGAGCAGAAGGATGTGATCCTTTTCGTCGGTTACTACGATAGCGTCCTCGGTGCCAGTGATGACAGCCGAAAGTTTAGCTCGCTCGCTGATGGTCTCAGCGAAGAGGTGGGCATTCTCAATGGCCAGTCCAGCTTGATCGGCCAGAGCCAGGAGGGTGGCCCGTTCATCCCCGCCGATGTAAGGACGCGGGGAGAAAGCCAACAAGACTCCCACTACGCTCTGTCCAGCCCGCATGGGGATAGAGATTGAGGTCTTGACTCCTATCGTTTGCTTTATCGCCCAGGCCGTCCTGGTTCCGGGAAAAGGGGTGAAGCCGATGAAGAGAGACTCGGGCGCTCCATGGGTGGTTTGGACTTTTTCCTTCAGATAGGCTTTGACGACAGGGTTCTCTTCTGCGCTCAAAGGCAAGCTAAAGGTTTCCAGGGAAATCCTCAGGGTTTTGGAAAGAACCTCCAGGAATTTCCTGCCCCAGACAGCCTTGACCACCAACTTTTCGTGCCTTTGATCCGGCATCAGAATAGAGCAACCAATATAATTCAGACCCTCCACCGCTCCCTGAACGACGGTCCTGAGCACTTCTTCCAGGGGCAGAGTGCTTTGTAAGGTGGCAGTGATGCGTTGCAGGGTGACCAGGCGACGATTGCTGGCCTGCAAAACATCAAAGGTGCGCTCCAACTCGGCGTGGCTCTCCCGCAATTCCACAGTGCGCTGTTCGGCAATCTCTTCAGCATGGGTACGGTTGTAGAGCATTTCACGGTAGAGTCTCGTCACCACATTGGACATGGCCGCCAGACCATAGATGCAGATCACATTTAACGTCACCACCCGCGTCAGGTTGGAAATGGTATGGGGGAAGGTGATGGGTATGACCCCCAGCACTTCCATGAAGATGATGCCCACATAAATGACAGAGATGACAACCGCCACCAAATAAGTGCTCCACGGTTGGATCAGGATCAGGCTGGCTGCCATCACCAGCATCGCGTACAGAATACCTGAGGCGCCCGTTTGATAGCCGCCAACCCAGTCTCCAGCCGAGATGGCCATAGCAGTAAAGGCCAGGCTAATAACGGTAGCCAGGATGGGATAGTGCCGCACCAGCAGCCAATAGGGTCCCAACAAAAGGCCGTCAATCAGGGCGATGAGAGTCATGGGCAGTCTGAGGGGGGGCGGAAAACTGATCAGATAGAGGAGGCAGACTGCCCCGTTGACGATGGCCTTGACCTTAATGTAAGACCTGACCCGCCGCAAAAGTTGCTCATATTCGTAAAGGGCCTCGGACCCCAATTTCGTCGGGTCAATCGGATGAAACATAGCCCCCACCTCAATTCGTCACCTTGAGAGGAATGTGGCCTCAGCCTCACACAGCCCGGTGTGGCCAAAAAGTTGGTAGTGATGGCTTGAGCCGTTCCAGGCGACTGAAGCCGCTACTACCTGACCCATTTTGGCTAGCGCCCGCACCCACATCAGATTGCCGGGCGGGGACTGGTCAGAACCCGCCTTATTTCCTCGACAAAGTCATCAATGGCGAAAGGTTTGGTTAAGAATTGGGCCGCCCCCAGGGCCAAAACTTTCTTTCGCTTTACCTCTTCATCAGTGACACTGCCTGTCACAACGACGACTGGTATATCCTGCGTAGCCTTGTCTCGTTTTAGTCGCTTGAGGACCTCATAGCCATCCAACCCTGGCATCTTCAGATCCAGAAGGATCAGCCCAGGCTGCTCTCCCCGGGCAACGGCTAGGGCCTCAAATCCATTGTGGGCTGCCCTTACTATGAAACCGGCTCTGCCCAGCACTTCCTGTACCAATCTTGTGGTGTCCCGGTCGTCGTCAACCACTAGAATTAGGTCTTCTTTGGGCAAAATGGCGCCGACGGCTGAGAGTAGCCTTCCTGCGTCAATGGGTTTGGTTACATAGTCAACGGCTCCTAGGCGGAAACCATCTTCTCTATCTGGCACGATTGACAGGATCACAACCGGGATGTCAGCCGTTTCCTCGTCGGACTTTAGTCGTTGCAGTACTTCGAAACCATCTATGTCAGGGAGGCGGATGTCTAGAGTGATCAGGCCTGGCTTCTCCTGGTGGACTTTGGTCAGAGCTTCTTCGCCCCGGGCGGCAATTGTCACCTTGTAGCCATCACCTTCCAGATGATAGCGAATCAATTCTGCGATGTCCGGTTCGTCTTCCACTACCAGAATCCGTTTGGAGGGAGCTGGGGACAGAGGTGAGGGAGAAAGAGCAGGAAACTCTTCTTTCCCTCTCTCGGCAAGAGGTAGGGTAAAGGTGAAAGTGCTTCCCTGGCCAGACTCACTCTCAACCCAAATCTCACCGCCGTGCATCTCCACGAAGGATTTGACGATGGCCAGGCCCAAACCCGTTCCTGCTGTCTCTTGCACGAGAGGGTGATCAGCCCGGTAGAAACGATCAAAGATCTTTTCCTGATCCTCGGGAGCGATACCAATGCCCGTGTCTGCTACACTCAACTGCAAAAAGTTGCCTCTGACCTGAGCAGAGACGGTGATCTGACCACCGGCTGGAGTGTAATGGCGGGCATTGTCAATCAGGTTGGTCAGGATTTGAGTCACCCGGTCTCGGTCACCATATATGGGAGGTAGACTTTCAGGGATATCCAGTTTCAGGCTAAGGCTCTTCTCTTCAATCTGTCCTTGGAGAGAAGCAGCTATTTCTTCACCTATGGTACTTATATGGATGAATTCAAGGTTGAGCCTGATCCGCCCTGTTTCAATACGCGAGATATCCAGCAAGTCTTTTGCCAGAAGAGCCAAGCGGTCGGCGTTGGATTTGATGATGCCTAGGAACCGTCTTTGAGCTTCGTTGATCTCTCCTACTGTCTCCAGAGAGAGCAAGTCGGTATAGCCCTTGATAGAGGTCATGGGGGTACGAAGTTGGTGGGAAACAGTGGAGATAAGCTCGCTCTTCATACGGTTAACGGCTACTTCCCTGGTGATGTCCCGGAAGACAGAGACCATGCCCAGGAACTCGTCTTTCATCAACACTGGGGCCATGTGCACACTAACTACTTTTTCTTCGGTCTCAAACTGACTCTCGAAGGAAGTTGGCTCGCCCTTCGCTGGTAAGGCCTGCGCCCACTCCTTTGTCAAGGCAAGCCAGGTATCGCCTTCCCCTCCATAGAGGCCACTCAGTTCATGTATGGGCCGCCCGACAATTTCCTCTCGCGAAACACCCAGGATCTCTTCAGCCGCGGCGTTAAGCAGGATAACGTGGTCTCGAGCATCGGTGACCATCACCCCATCGGCAATGCCTTCCAGGATGGCTCGGTTCTTTGAGGCTTCCTCTTGTTGGGCGCGCAACATGCCTCCCATCCTTTCGGCGGACTCTCTGATCATGCGGTAGAGTTCAGCGTTGTTGATGGACGCGGCAACCTGGCTGGCCGCAGCCGAGACCAGCTTGAGGTGTGTCTCGGTGAAATAGCCTGGTTGGGGATGGTGGAGAAGGAGCACCCCTAGGACGTCTTCACCTACGGCCAGAGGCACGGCCAGAGTGGACTTGCTCACCGGTTCCCGGCCAGGAGGCAATATCCAGCGCTCGTCCTTGGCTACGTCCTCGATGATGACCTGTTCCCGGTGTTCCATGACCCAACCGGCTAGCCCCACACCCTTTCTGAAATCTGTCATCTTGCCCCCACGGGGCAGAGGTTGATCACGGCCCAGGGCAGCACGGTAGATGAGATTGCCCGATTCATGGTCGAGCAACATGATGGAACCGTGCTCTACGCCGACGGCCTCATTGATCAGAGCCAGAGCTTGGATCAAGACACGATCAAGGTCCAGGCTGATTCCCAGGTCCCTGGTCATGCGGTAGAGAGCCTCGACATGGTCACGCTCCGCAGTGAGTTCTTTAATAGCCTGAGCCAGTTCCTCAGTCCGTTCCTCAACCTTTCGTTCCAACTCGTGGGCAGAACGAGAGATTTCCTCGTACAGGCGGGCGTTCTCAATGGCGGTGGCCGCTTGATCAGCCAGAGTAGAGAGAAGGAGTTGAGCAGTGGTGTCAAATCCTCCTTTTTCCTTCCTTTCGGCCGTCAATACCCCCATCACCTTATTCCTGATAGGTAGGGGAACCATCAGCATGGAGCCTATCTCGACGGGCCTGGGCAAGAACCGTGGATCGGCGGTGGTGTCGGGTACGATCAGCGCTCTTCCTGTTTCAGCCACGTGACCAACTAATCCCTCGCCAGGAGCAAAGCGAAAATCTTTTGCATCCTCCAGTTCATATCTATAGCTCATCCGAGGGACAAAGCGTCCGTCTTGAGAATCAAGTAAGAAGATGGTTGCGTAATCGCAATCCAGAAGTTGAGCGCTGGTCTCGGTGATGGTTTCCAGAAGCACTTCTGGATCGAGCGTGGCACTGAGGGCCCGCCCTACCTCGTTGATCACAGCCAAGTTGTCAACGCGACGTTGCAGGTTGGCGTAGAGACGAGCGCTGCCGATGACAATGGCCGCCTGCGTGGAGACAGCCTGCACGAATTCCATGTCATCTTGGTCGAAAGCAGCGATCCCGGTGCTGTACAAGTTGATAGTCCCGACTGCGACCTCCTCATAGAAGATGGGAACTATCAGGGCAGAGCGGGTCTCCGGTTTGATGCATACTGGGTGGGTTTCCTGTTCCGCGTCGGCTACAATCTGGGGGGCATGTTCTCTCAATGCCTGAGCAATGACACCGAACCTTGATTTCGGTCGTGCCGTCTTTAATTGATTTACCTCCTCAGAAGTGTATCCCTGAGATAGCGCTATCCGGTAGTCTTCTGTGGCCTCGTTGCGCATGGCGATATTACCATGGGTAGCGGGGGTGAGGCGCAGACATTCACTTAACGCCAACTCCAACGTACGTCCTTTCTCTAGGTTGGTGGTGAGCGCCTGGCCGATGCGCTGGAGGGCAGCGAGCTTCTCTTTCCTCTCCTGGAGCCGCTTGTTGATCAGGCTATAGAGTTGCGCGTTCTCGATGGCGACGGCTGCCTGGTTGGCCATTGTGGACAGGAGATCCAAATCATGATCGGTAATCGCCACGCCGTCCCGGGGATCGCAAATATTGAGAACACCAATCACCCTCTGGCCCGCCATCATCGGCACGGAAGCGAAAGCAGCCTGATAGTGTCTCTCCATCTCAATGCCTTGCTCGGACAGGTATCTGGCAACGTCATCGGTGATAAAAGGTTTGCCGGAGTCAGCTACCTTTCCAGATATTCCCTGTCCCCGTGGAATCCTTCCAGGTGAGATATCCTCTGGCAGTCCTACTGCGGCCACCATCTCCAGGTGGCAATCATCTTCTGACAACAGCATCAGGGTGGAAATTTGCGTCTCAAAAATCTCCGTTGCGGTACGGACGATAGTCTGATACAGACTCTCCAGTCCCTCTCGAATGGAGAAATTGAGCGATGACAATTTGGCTGACCTGACGTGGCCTGTTTCGCTATGATTGTAGTGGAATACGTTCACTTTCAAATACCCTCTGAGGGCCTTAAATTCGCACCTTAAATTTCTATTCGGCTCCAACTCTCAAAAACGCTTATCTCTAGGACAAGGCCGGTGCCCTCGCAAAGCGTTCCCGGCGGCCAGAGGCGAGACGATTCAATCTATTTGTCTTCCCGCCTAGCTTCAGCGGCCCTCTCTGTGATCTCTCTTATGTCAGCAAAAGGCCCATCATCTTGCGTTATGACACCCACGGCCAAGGTCATCAAAGGCACCTGCTTCTCATGCCTATCAGTGTCTTGAACGGTAATGTAGCCCTGTTCCCGATGCTTGAAATTGTAAAAAGTTCCCACTTCGGTCGCGAAACGGTCCGTGGCCTTTCCTTTGATCGCTTGAGCTCGCCTAGCCGTGGTGATGACGACGAAATCATTGGCTGCTGTGTGGCCGATAAAGTCATCAGGTATTCCCAACTCGTCAACGGCCTCTCCTATCAACATGGCCGTAAAGCGGAGGACGTCGTCACCGGCCACGAAGCCGTAGACCTCGTTGAAAGACCCAAAATCCCTGAGGGCGATGTACAGGATAGCCCAGCCATCCTTTCGCATAAGGAGCCTGAGTTGTTCCTCGATGAGCTTGCCGCTGGGCAACCCCGTGACAGGATTGGTCAAGCTCTCACGGGTAGTCCGTGCGACCGCATTTTGGATACGGAATTTCAGTTCCTCGATGTCGAACGGTTTGGTGATGTAATCATCGGCTCCCAGTTCCAGGCCGGCGATCTTGTCCGTTCGCTCATCTTTTTGGGTCAAAAACATGATAGGGATATGGCTGGTACGCAAGTTGCTGCGCAGTTTCTTGCAGACCTCATAGCCGTCCATATCGGGCAACATGATGTCCAGAACTACCACATGGGGCAGTTTCTTGCGGCAAAGCTCCAAAGCGTCACCGCCCCGTGCAGCCACGAGGACCTCATACCCCTGCGAGTCAAAATAGATACGCAGCATATTGGAGATATCGAGGTCGTCTTCTACGACCAGGATCCTGCCTTTGTTCATTGTCCCTTACCTCCACTGATGGCAGAGTTCTTAATAAATCCTCTGAAATAGCAAAGGGCCTTCGCGAGGCCAGGGGAAAATACTTCGGCCCCCGATTCCCAGTCAGCCCTCTGCAAATGCCCCTGCTATGGCCAAATTCGGCACTCTTTCCTCCTTATGATTTCTTTTGGATGCAGGCTCTATCAACCTGAGTTGCCCTCACACAGGTGAGACCCAAAGGGGTTGGAATAAACCAACGACCTAATGTCCCATCCTTCTATGGGCGTTCTCCTTGATTAGTTTCACCTCCTCCCCGGTCACGGCACGTTCAAATGAGCGAAAGCCGCCAAGTCTGAAGCCGTGCTTCGCTGCCAGTGACGCTATCTCCTCCACTTGCTCCGCCGTTATATCCCGCCCCAAGGTGTAACTCTCGTAGCGCCCTTCTAGGGCCAAGATCATCACCTCGGCCATACAGGCATAAGCCATCTTGGGGGGAAAACCGAAATCGAAACCGAAATCAACGGGGCCGGGCACCTCCACCATCCCCCCTTCGATAACCAGCACATCGTTCCGCTCTTCCACCACCTGGCGTGAGACATCCCGAGGGCGAGCCACATCAAGGACCACAGCCCCCGGTTTGAGATGATGGGGCTCGATAATGGTCTCGATGGCGCTGGTTACAGTAACGATCAGATCAACGTCCTTGATAGCTTCTATGTCAGTGGCCAGGCTCACATGGGCCCCTCCCATTGCCTGAACATGGGCCCTGACCTCCTCCAATCGAGGCAAGCGCCTTCCCACCAGGATCATCTCCGCCACATCCCGGGCCAATAATTGGGCACAGACACTTCCCAATGCACCCGTAGCGCCAACTACTGCCGCTTTTGCCTGGCTCAGGACTATGTCCATCTGTCTGGACGCTTCGCGTACGGCCTCGACAGCTACAGCCACAGTGTAACTATTACCGGTAGTCACCGGGATGGAGAGGCTTTTGGATATGGTGATGCCAGCGTCGCCGACTACTGACGTGAAAGCTCCCAACCCCAGAATCTTTGCCCCCAGCTTTTCCGCAAGCCTGCCCGTCTGCACGATCTTGCGGTAGGCCACTTCGGTCGGCACCTGTGTCATCCGGGTCGGGGTGAGGGGGCAAGCCACGAACCAGCCCTCGATTTCACCTCCAGCGATAGAGCGAATACCCGTGATATGAGAGATGTACACGGGCGGAAAGAAAAGGCAGAAATAATCAATGACGCTGGTCGGAAAATAACCAAAGAGCTTGAACTTGCGGGCCACATCTTTTTGGGGCTCAATAGGATGGATGATGAAAGCAAAGTTATCCATCGCTGCTCCCAAGCGGCAACCGCTGATTACTGGTCCCTGGGATATAAGCGGGTATGAAGGTGCCTATCTCGCAGGTGATGATGATCGCTCTGTTCATAACTGACGTTTTTATCAATTACAGCCCGCTCGTCAGAGCGAACCAACACAGTGTCCGACTCTATGGTGCGACAGGGGTAGATGGTCAGGTCAGCACCGATGCGACAGTGATGGCCCACACATCCTCCCCATACGGTTCGACCAATAGGTTGCAGTTCCCCTTTATGCATGGTCTGGAGGGGTTTAGGTATCACGTTAAAATCGGTAAAGGTCACTCCAGCACCTACGAAAGAATCGCGCCCCACTAGACATAATTGCAAACAAGTATTCTGGGCGACCATGGAATTTTCCATCAGGGCGCTCATGAAAAGGGCGGCCCGGAAGGGTATATAGCAGCCATCGCTGACCACGCTGAGGCACAACTGGGAACCTTGCATAACATTGACGTTGTTGCCAATGATGCAGTTGACGATCACCACTCCTGCTTCGATCTTTACGTTATCACCGATGAAACAAGGGCCCTGAATAATAGCTGTGGGATCAATATGGGTATCCTTGCCCACCCGCACTAAGGCTGAACTAGAGAGAAACTGCTTACGCTCCAGGATGGCACGGACAAAGGCTCTGAACTGGAAGGAGAATTTGTCCGCCTCTTTTTCCACACGCGCGGCGATAGCAGAGATACCGAAGGGGGAATTGGCCATGAGGACGTGGACCCAATTCTCAATGGATAGAAAAGCCTTGAGCGGAATATAGTATACTACATCACCATGTCTCTTGTCCTCGGCCATATAGCTGGGAATGTTGTAGTAACCCTTCTCCTGGGGCTCGGTATCAATAACCAGCGGTTCTGTCTTATCCGTGATCCCATGGGGGAAATACCAGAGATCAGCAACATAGACTTTCCCTTCTTTTCTGATGCCATCTTGTAAAGGGAGGGCGTGGGTTTCGATGGCTTTGTCACCGGGGGCGAAGGCTACCTGGCGAGCCCTGCCTGAGGCACGCGCTGCTGTTATAAAGGCATCAACGAAAGGCTCATCGAAGAAGAGGTTGTTGCGATAGACGAGCACTTCCCCGTCGTCAACGGTGATCTCATCGAAAGAGTCCACCTCGATTTCCGTGGTGCAGTATTTGGCCAGGACATCGCGCTGATAGAGCCAGAGGGGCTTATTGAGAACCCGGAGCTCCCTGGCTGATTCGTTGAAAGGTGGTATCTTTGTCTTGTTACGAATGATGACCTTTTTCATAGTATGTGGCTTATGCCTTCCTCGCCTACGAGACGATAAAAGGCGATCTAGTCCAATGGTTTTTTTTCAATAACGATATTGCAGGTAGGATCACCCATAGCGATGCAGGCAACCTCGTCAATACGAAAGTTCTTTCCACCGCTAACCCAATGAGCACCCTCCTGCAAAATGCCCACCGCAGCGTAGCAGCAGGGCACATCGGATTCCCTGTTCCAACACACGATACATCGTTCAATAACCCAGATGAAATGACTGGCCTCCTCTTCAATATGGACTTTATGGTCGGTGAATTTGTTAAAAGTCTCGGCAATGGCGTTCAGCCCTACCTTCATCTTCATCCCCAGAGGCAACAGTCTGAAGGCGAGGTCAGCCATACCCAGTACTGCCCCGAATTCCCTGAGGGCATATTTGAAGGCAGCCCGACCCTGGCGTAGGGCCAAACCTTTGCCACCTCGCGGACCATACATGTCTTCCAGCGCCTGTTCGATGGCGCTAAATTCGTCAAAGCTAAACTGGAGGTCGAGGTTGTTAGGTGGATAGTTATTGACCAGATGCTTTAGTTTGGCCAGGTTGAGGACAGCATTCACTCCGTTTCTGCCCATCACGTCCTCCAAGGCCAGGAGAGCAATGCGCCCCATTTTGTTGGGCCAGTAGTACTTGACTTCGGCGGCAGGGGTTTCATCCTTGCCTTCTGCCATGCCCTGTACCTCCCGGGGGTATATCAAAGTGAAGGACCTGAGCGATAGGCTCCCGAACATACAATTACAAAGTCAGGAAATCCAAAAGGACCCTGGTAAATCGTTCTGGCTCATCGAGCATGGGAAAATGTTTGGACCCATTCATCCATTCCACCCGGGTGCCCTTTACTTGCTCACCAATCATTGTCGCCTGAGATGGGTGGACAACGTTATCCTTCCTACCGTAAATAGCCAAAGTCGGCACTTCTATCTGGCTAAGGTATAGCTTCAGGTTAATTTCTCGTAACGAAGCTACGCTTCGCCGGAAAGCTTCTACAGTTGTCCGGGAGAGGTCTTTTTTGATCATACCGTAAAGCTTTTGGCCATCTTTGGCCCATTGAGAAGAGAATACCCTCAGGCCTAAGCGCAGAAGGCCCAGATTGCTCCAGATGAGATCCGCGATCAATTTGTGGCCGGCAAGCTTGAGCAGGATGTTAAGAGAACTGCCTACCATAGGAGAACCTATGACAACGACCTTCTCGACACGGGAGGGGTGCTCCAAAGCCAATTTCATGGCTACTGTCCCTCCCATCGAATGGCCAATTACTGGAGCCTGAGCGATGCCCATTATTTCCATGAACTGATCTACCATGGACACGTATGAAGAGATGGTAAAGGAGGGAGCGCTCTTTTTCGCCGAGTCACCAAAGCCCCAGAAATCAAGCGCGTAAATTTTGTACTGACGCAGACTTGAGATGGTCTGCATGGTTTCCCGCCAGACATCCCATGAACCCAACCAGCCATGCAGAAAAACGAGGGGTTTGCCATGTCCATCTACTTCGTAATGAACGATCCCTTTATCCGTAACTATGGAACTCAACCTCTCCCCTCCACCACAGGTGGCCAGGTTTGAGTGGTTAGGCGTCTGGCTAACTGGAACCTAATCACCGAACTAGATCAGACCACCCTCTCCAGATCCTTAGCAGCCCGTTTCAATCGAGACCTGATTTTGCCTGCCGTCGGGTCAGGGCTGTCAGAACCTCTGCCTCACCCATTGCCATCAGAGGCGAGCTATTCTTCCTCCGTTCCCTCCAAAATGGAATACAGGAGTTCCAGAAGGATCATTTTGACGCTTTCTTTGTCAGTGGCCACACAGGGTAGGACTTTGACATCCTGGTCTATCTTCAGGGCGATGCGCAGATCCTCGGGGGGCCATGCATCAGGCAAATCTTGTTTGTTGGCAGCCACAATGTAGGGCGTGGTGGCACCATAGCCGCTAAAGACGTCAAGAATACGTCTCGCCTCACGGAAGGTCTCGGGGCGAACACTGTCTATGAGCACGATGAAGCCTAGCATCCCTTCGGACAGAATCTCCCACATGAAATCGAAGCGCTTCTGACCAGGCGTGCCAAAAAGATATAAGACCAAATCCTCATCAACAGTGATGCGCCCAAAGTCCATGGCCACTGTTGTCGCCGCCTTGACGCTCTTGGTTTCATCCGTGATTTTGCGCTCAGTAGAGACGACGTCAATCTCACTGATAGTTCTGATGAATTCTGTTTTGCCAGCGCTGAAGGGGCCTGTGACGACCATTTTTACCGTTTGCATTTTGACTATCTACCTCTTCTCTTTCAAATGAACGGAAGGGCAATGAGAAATGATCTTTGCCTCTTCCCGGCTCTCCGCCTCAAGAGTGCTCTCTATATCTTCTTAATCCTATCAATCAGACGCAGGATCACCCCCCGCTTCACCGCCGGTGGCGGTTCCGCAGTAGTCCTTAGGCGTCCAGGTGGCATCGCTGGTTTTATCTCAACCCCTTCCGGAGTCACCAATTCCACCAAGCCAGCCTGGAGCATGCCATAGACGATTTTGCGAATTTGGAAATCATCCATATTGTTAGACTGGGCTATCTGTTTGATAGTGTTGCGCGGATTTATGAATGAAATAACCCGCCATTCTTCCACGCTGAGGTTGATGTCTCGGAGCTTTGTATCAGGTCGGTCTGTGAACCTCAAGGCTCTATTCAAGTCGGGGAGTTCATCTTGCAACCTTTCCCATTCCCTAAGCCGACGACTCCCTTCCATAATGAGGTTCTCAAGGTTGATGGGCACGGTGATCTTGTCTTCTGAGGGAAGGAGATTGGGCTCGAAATAAAACAGGCCTTCTACCCACGTCAGGAGCGTGTAAACCACATCCAAAATGTAGGTCTTTACGCTCTGCACAATATCGTTCTGGGTGACATAGCCAGCATTGATCAAGAGAAGCCCAAGCTCCTTATCGGAATCAATCTCAGAATGTGCCTGGATGGTTTTGGATTGTTCGGCGCTGAGCTTGCCCACTTTAAGCAGCATGTTAGCTAGATGTCCATCCTGATCACCTAGAGAGGCATGGATCAGCTTCCCTTCTCTGAAAAACAGCCTGGCTGAGGTCCCCTGCGCTTCAATAGTCAAAGCGCCCGTCTTGCGTGCCAGGTTGATGAGATTGAGAAGCTGGGTCGTGCTAAAGTCCCTCAGATTTCCCTTAAGTGCCATATTCTTTCACCTTTGCTTTAGTAGTGAACCGCCGTTTCTGGACAGGCCGCTATTTGAAAAAACGTATATTTAAATTATACCCTCACTCTTGCTTTAAGTCAACTGTTTGAAAAAGCGGCTTACGTAGCGGATACCCACCACAGAGTAATCACGATGCCCTGTTTGCACTACTATCGCGTTGGTGCCTTGGTTTCTTGATCGAGGCTTCTCTTGTAACATACCACAACCCCTGTGAAAGTCAATGGGAAATAAGTACCAGGAGTAGCCTAATTGGGTCAGATGTGCTATAATTCCGTTATCAGAGAATCAGGCTGGCTTTTTTACATAAATATCACTTTATTGGAGGTCTATCACCGTGTCCAGATCTCGCTTTGTGCTTTTCTCCTTCTGCATTTTGCTAGCTTGGCTGACGCTGTTGTCCTCTGGCATCAGTGGCTGTTCTGCAATCAGTTTCTCTGCCGCAACCCCCACGCTTACCAAGACCCCCGGGCCTATTGTTCAATCACAGCCGACGACCAAGCCTACCGTTACACCCACCCTGGTTCCGACCCCAACGGAGGTCCCTACCTTGGAGGCTTTGCCCACGCTACCTCCTGATGTCTGCCCTCTCTCGGGTGAGAAGGTCAGCGATCCCAGTATCTTGGAGCGCCGCCCCTTGGCCATCAAGATCTCCAACTTTCCTAACGCAGTCCGGCCCCACGCCGGGCTCAACCAGGCCGACATTGTCTTTGAGCATTTGACCGAGGCCAACCTGACACGTTTCACAGCTATTTTCCTCTGCCAAAAGGTTGAGAAAATAGGTTGCATCCGCAGTGCGCGCCTCATTGACCTGGAAATCCCGGCCATGTATAAAGCCATCCTGATCTTCTCTGGAGTCAGCCCTGGCTTGGTACCCCGTTTTCAAAACTGCGATTTCTGCGACCGGCTGCTGTCTCCTGATCCCCTTTTCAGGGATCCGGATTCGGACGAGATTATCTACCGGGTTCCGGCAGAAGGCAAGGCCTATGAGAATACTCTCTTCACCGATACCGAAACGTTGTGGCAGGCTGCTGAAAGGAGGGGTTGGAACAGCCACCAGGACCTATCGGGGCTGGTCTTTGCTGAGGACCCCCCGGATGGAGGAAGCCCAGCCACTCGCCTTTCCATCGTTTACCACGCCCAGTATGCCACGGCCGAGTACCAGTACGATCCTGCCCCCCAAGCTTACTTGCGCTCAGTGGTGGGTGAACCTCACCGCGATGAGGTGACAGGTGAACAGATTACCGTCCGAAATATCGTCGTGCTCTACGTCAATCACGTTGAGACTGACATCATTGAAGATGAATTGGGAGCTCATTCGATTGAAATCCAACTCTGGGGAGAGGGCCATGCTGCCATCCTACGCGATGGGCAGGTCTATGAGGTCAAGTGGATACGCCGCCAGCGGCCAGACATGTTGCGTTATGTGGATGGCCAGGGGAGGCCCTTTCCCCTCAAGCCTGGCAACACTTGGGTGCAAGTAGTACCCCTCGATTTCAAAGTCGAGATAGAATAGCGAAAAAAAGGAGAGCCACCTACAAGCAGGTGGCTCTTCCTATCCCCCCGTTTCCCCTCCTACAACTATGGGTAGGAGAAGCCGGTCTCAGGTAGATAAAGACTTGAGCGTCGGACGAACCTGAACAGATGGCACCTTGTCACTGGGCGATGAATCTCTGTCACCCCGATGGTTCGCCAAAAGGGATTGCCGTTTGCGTAATCCCTCTCTGACAATGGCCAACACTTCGTCGGCTTTCTCCAGAGGTTTGATCAAATAATCGTAGGCATTGTAACGGATAGCCTTTATGACCGTCTCCAGCGTGGGGTAGTCAGTGGTCATGATGACCACGATATCAGCGTCTTGCTGCTTTATCTGGCGCAGAATCTCCAGGCCCTCCAAGGTTGGTACCTTCATGTCGGCAATGACCAAGTCAAAACCCCCGGTCTGCGTCTCTGTCAGCGCTTCATCGGCATTGTAGATCACGCTGACATTGTACCCGCTGTTCTGCAAGATGAAGCCCAGAGAGTCCCCAGTAGTTCTCTCCTCATCAATCACCAGAATGCGCTCTCCGTTCTTTCCCCGGCTCGTCATCCCCCAACTCCCGCGACCACCTCTGACTTGTCTTTCTTTAAAGTGGTCTGTGATTATTATACCACCGCTACCATTTCTTGTGGGTAAAGATTCAGTGGATGTTCAGTTGAGGTTTGGTTGAGGCTATTTCATCCTTTGGGTGGGGGATTTTGACATGGATCACACTAAAAAGATCTCGCCACTCATCACTGTGACTGCGCTGCCACCTACCTTGACCGTCGTTATCTCATCACCCTCCTTCTCAAGGTCAATATAGACGAGGCCAGGCCGCCCAATGAGGTGACCTTGTTCGGCTACCAGCGAGGATTTGTTCACCAAGCCGTAGTGGACCAGGTAAGCGGCCATGCCACCGCTGGCAGAGCCAGTGACAGGGTCTTCCCTGACCCCGGCGGCTGGAGCAAAGTGCCGTGCATGAACGTCAGCTTCCTCACTGAAGGTTTCCAAGGCAAAGACGTGTACACTGAAAAAGTCCCCCTGCTCTGTCAAGGTGGCCATGGCTTCAAAATCAGGTCTCAGGAACCTTAGAGTCGTCAACGACCTGACCGGGACCATCAGTTGCGGGGTGCCTGTGCTCACCGTCTGAAGAGGGTAACCTTCCAGGATCTCAGTCTTGTCAATGCCAAGAACCTCGGCCCACGAAGCGGCTGCATAAGCGCTCCCAAAGAGGGGTTTCTGCTGGGTCATGATCACCCTCCTGGCTGCGCCAGCTTGAACCTCGATTTCGACTGGTAGGACGCCCACGTTCAGCTCCTGCGTGACGGTGACGACGCCGTCACGAGCGGCAATCAACCCCTCTTCTACCAAGGCGTGAAACGTGGCAATGGTGGGATGACCAGCGAGATCAATTTCCTTGACCGGCGTGAAGAAACGCACCCGGAAATCGGCTCGCCTTGAGCTGGCGACAAAAGCCGTCTCCGAGAGGTTCATCTCCCGAGTGATGCGCTGCATTTCCTCCGTGGTCAGATCTTCGGCATCTATGACCACCGCGGCAGGATTACCACCGAAAGGCACGGTGGTGAAAGCGTCCACCTGTTTGACTTTGATTATTCTCACGAGAACCTTCCTTTCTCTCTACCTTTAATCCAGAGTCTACACAGTGGATGGCCCCAATTTGACAACACTCTTCATCAGGCGCTATAATCTGACGCATTGGCCCATCAGCCATGAATGCCATACAGCAGGAGACAGCCATGAATTTCAACGAATATGTGGGCAACGTCCATCTTCACACTACTTGTTCCGATGGCACCGCCACCCACGAGGAGATCGCCCGCATCGCCCAGAGCGCGAGGCTGGACTTTGTCATTCCTACCGATCACAACGTCCTGGCCAAAGGAAAGGAAGGCTGGTATGGGCCCACCCTTCTCCTCGTGGGCGAGGAGATTCACGACACCCAACGGGAGCCTGAGGCCAATCACTATCTGGCTTTCAATATCACCAAAGATGTAGCTCCCTACGCCCAAGACCCCCAGGCCGTCATTGATGCAGTCAACGCCCAGGGCGGGTTAGGCTTCATCGCTCACCCCTTCGAGCACAGTGCTCCTGTGGTCAATGAAGCGGCGTTCCCCTGGGTTGATTGGACAGTGACGGGCTATACGGGCCTGGAGATCTGGAACTATATGTCCGAGTTCAAGGCCCATCTCCCCAACATGTTCCGGGTTGTCTTGCTAGCCTATTTCCCCCAGACAGCCATGAGGGGACCTTTTCCCGAAACCCTGGCCCAATGGGATGAACTCTTACGGACCAGAAAAGTCGTGGCTATCTGTGGCTCCGATGCCCACGCTACCACCTACCGCTTGGGCCTCCTGGTCAGAGAGGTGTTCTCATACAAACACCTGTTCCAGGCCAGTGGTCTTCACATCCTGTCTGCGGAGGGCTTTAACGGGCAATTAGATCACGATAAAAAAGTGATTTACGAGGCGTTGAGAGAAGGACATTGCTTCACAGCGTACGATTTGCTGGGCGACACACGGGGTTTCCGTTTCGTGGCCAGAAGCGGCGCAGTCGAGGTCATTATGGGCGATGAGATCACCCTTCAGAGTCAGATTTTGTTTGAGGTCTCTTCACCGCAGCGGGCTCACATCCATCTGCTCAAGGATGGGACAGTTGTGGCTCACACAAGGGGGAAGAAGCTGCGTTATACAGCCAGGGAGCAGGGAGTTTACAGAGTCGAAGCCTATCGCCGCTGTCTTTTCAGAGAGCGGGGCTGGGTCTTCACCAACCCCATCTACGCCAGGGCACCCAACTCCTCGTAGATGGCCTCCCCCACCACTTTCATCGTGGTCCGATGTATGGGAGCGTAGCCTGCTCTGGCCAATTCGGCCCTGGGGAAGGAGGCCTCGTCAGGTTTGTCAGAGAGGCCGAAAAGGAGGACGCCTCGCTCTTGCAAGAAACGGGCCAGGTCAACCACCTCGCGAGTGATGACGATCTCTTCAGCCAGGAGCTTTTCCGGATCCGTTTCAGCGGGCAAGCAGTCCATACGAGCCACCGTCTCCTCGTACTCTCGATGGCGAAAGCTCTTGAAGGGGGTGGGGTCTCCTCGTCGAAAGTTGGCATAGACCTCCTGATGCACAGGCAAAAGCTCGGATGAGGTCCTGTCCTGCAAGTGCTCGGCGCAGATCTCGACGAATTGAGCGAAGGTGCTCAGGCGTCCGGCGACCAGATCGGCCAACAGGGCCTCATAATCGTAGACCCCACCGCCAACCATCAGGCAGATGTAGGCCAGGTAATCCTGGTTGTCGGCTGTGAAGGGATGGTATGGGGGCTGATTCAGTTCGTCGTAAATCGTTCGGAACCCCTTCATGTCAAATTGGCTTCCCAATACCTCGGCTATGGTACGGCGCACGGCCTCCACCCGCGCTGCATCAATGGCTCTGTCGTTGCGTCCCCGCGCTCCCATGGCCGTCTTGTCCAGGTCAATGATGGCTGCCATCTCTTCGTCGAAGGGGAAACCCTCTTTGGTCACAAACGCCAAGTCCTTCAAGGCCCCCCAGCGATTGGCGGTCATGACCCCCTTGTTTACGTTGACCTTTTTCGCTTCCCCTGGCCTCTCGGTGCAGATGGCGGCCAGGATGGGCCGGTGTTGGCCCAGGTTGGCGACAGCCGTGCCGTCGTTCATCACAGTATCGCCGATGTAAAGGAGGCGTTTCAGGGGGCGGTTCGGGAGGCGCAGAGCCTGGGCCTGATCCAGGAAGTGGATGACGGCGGTGGCATAGTCAGGCTCCAGTTTGCGAGGGATACGGTAACTGGGCAGGCCGATTTCCCGCCAGATTTCCGTCAAGCTCTTTAACTGCTCATCGGCTGGCTCCAGATTGCGGTAGACGACAAAGTCACCGAGGATGGCGTGAAGGGTCGTTCGTTCGCTCATGTCTTCTCCCTGTGGCGCAATAGTGCCACTTTGGCTTCAAGTATACAACACTCCGCCCACACTTGTCAAACGGTGAGCGTCCTGCCACTCTCTGGAGTCGAGCCTCTAGGCGGTGAGAAAGGCGCCAAACCCTGGAAAGTCGCAACAGACAGCAGAATCGTGTCCCTTTGACTTGACTATGCTTTTGTGCTATTATCTAATTATGTTTCAGAGGAAGGGGCGAAAATGAAATTACGTGTGCTTTCTCGGAATGATGTCAGGCAGGCTGTCTCGATGGCTCAGGCCATCGAGATTGTGAAAGGAGCTTTCGCTCAACTGTCGGCTGGCCAGGCCGTGGTGCCCATCCGCACCCAACTGGAGGTAGCCAGACACGAGGGTATCACGCTCTTCATGCCCGCCTATCTGCAAGAGAGCGATGACCTGGGTGTGAAGATCGTCTCCTTCTTTCCCCACAACCTGGAGGTGGGCCTGCCTACCATCCATGCCTTGGTAGCGGTGGTGGATGCCGGGACAGGGCGCCCCGTGGCTGTCATGGATGGAACCTACCTGACGGCCCTGCGCACCGGGGCGGCCTCGGGAGCAGCCACTGATCTCTTGGCTCGCACGGACGCCCGGGTGGCGGCCATCTTTGGAGCTGGAGCTCAGGGTCGCACCCAATTGGAGGCGGTCTGTCAGGTGCGAGACATCGAAAAAGCTTGGATCTACGACGTCAGCCGGGAGGCGGCCGAGAAGTGCGCCGAGGAGATGCGGGGACGGAGTGGACGCATTCCCGGTCATATTATTGTGGCCTCTTCTTCCCGTGAAGCGGTGCGGGAGGCAGACGTCATCTGCACGGCCACCACTGCCAGGGCACCTGTCTTCACCGACGCCGATCTCAAGGCTGGTGTGCACATCAACGCGGTTGGTGCTTTCACCCCTGAGATGCAAGAGGTCCCGGAAGACACCATCCAAAGGGCCCGGCTCGTGGTGGACTCGCGGGAGGCTTGCTGGGCCGAGGCTGGTGACTTGATCATCCCTCGTCACAAGGGCCTCATCTCCGAGAGCGACATTTACGCCGAGTTGGGCGAAATCGCGGCGGGGACGAAGCGCGGCCGCGAAAGCGAGGAAGAGATCACCTTCTTTAAATCGGTGGGCAATGCCGTTCAGGACGTCTCTGTGGCCAGGAAGGTTCTGGAGGAAGCAGGTAGGCTGGGCCTGGGTCTTGAAGTCGAATTATGACTCGACAGCAACCCAAAAGCCTTCTCTCTGGATTGGAAAATTCTTGCCGTGTTTTGTGAAATTTTTCCGCTGCGCAGCCTTTTTGTTGACATTGTTTGACAAATGCTGCAAAGTTGGTTATAATTGTGCGCATCAAGCTCTTAAAATCCTCCCACACGCCAACCAGTTGCAATCATCATCGCCAAAGCACGGAGAACCCACTCTGCGAAGATGCATTCACGATCTCAGTCGTGTGTTGCTAGTTGTGCCTGACTAGATCAGGCTCTCGTTTTGATAGCACTGGAGTCAAGATGCTTACCATTGCGGTGAGTCTCCATTGCAGCCCTCTGATTTCTAATTCTTGCTCTTCTCCTAAATATTCTGTCCGGTTCGAGGGACCGGTTGCCTACCCATCTTTACAGCAGCAGTTGACATTGGAGTGTATCTATGCCCTATTTTCCGCAGTTTGCTTCCGGTGATGGTCAATCTAGCAGCCCAGGCCGCAGATCGGCCATTTGCCGCGGGCAGCGGAGAACGGGCTAAGCTAAATGAAGAAAGGAGGGATGTCCATCGAAAGACATTTGACAGCATCGGGTTCTGCGAAAGAGAAAACCGAAAAGATATTAAGGAGGAGTAAGCAATGAAGCTCAAAAGATTCGTAGTATTGGCTATTGCCCTCACGATGGCTTTGTCGAGCCTGTTGGCAGCCTGCGGGCCGCAACCCACTGAGGCACCTGCTCCGACCAAGCCGCCGGAGGCGACCAAAGCGCCAGAGCCAACCACGGCACCTGCTCCACCGCCTGCCGAAGGTGAGACCATCAAGATCATGACCAGTTGGCCGTTGCAAGGTCCTATGTTGCCGGAAGGCGAGAGCATGAAGCGCGCCGTGGACCTGGCCCTCAAGCACTACCTGGCCGACCATGATGGCCTCGGCCCGGCTGGTTTTGACATCGAGCTCATCAACCTGGATGACGCCTCGCCGACCACTGGGAGTTGGGACGGCACCATCGAGGCCGAGAACGCTCAGAAGTGTGTCAACGACGAAGATTGCATGGTCTACTTTGCCACCTACAACTCGGGTGCAGCCAAGGTGTCCATTCCCATCACCAACAAGGCGGGGCTGGCCCAGATCACCCCGGCCAACACCTACCCCGGCCTGACCCACGCCTGGGCCGAGGGCGAGCCTGACATCTACCGCCCGTCCGGCAAGGTCAACTATTTCCGCACCAACGCTGCCGACGATGTGCAGGGTTGGGCTGGTGCTGCCTGGTCTCAGTGCCTGGGCTTCACCAAGGTCTACCTGCTCGACGACCGTCAGCTCTACGGCAAGGGTGTGGCTGACGCCTTTGAGCAGAAAGCGGAGGAGCTCGGTCTGGAGGTCGTTGGTCGTGATGGGGTGGAGTCGGTGGACATTGACTTCCGCGCCCTGCTGACCAAGGTCAAGGCCAGCGGTGCCGACCTGGTGTACGGCGGCTTTGTGATTGACTCTGGCGGTCCGCAGGTCATCCAGCAGATGGACGCCCTGGGCCTGTTTGAGGCCGGTGTCAAGTTCATGGGGCCTGATGGTCTGGTCAACCCGGCTTTGGTCGAGCAAGTCGGTGGTGAGGAGGTGGCCAACGAGAATGTCTACCTGACCTTCCCCGGTCTGGCCCCCAGCCAGTTGACTTCTGAGAGTGGCAAGCGCTTCTTCGACGACTTTATCGCCGAGTACGGTGTGGAGCCCAGCCCGTGGTCAACCTACGCCTATCAGTCGATGCAGGTCATCATGGACAGCATCGAGCGCGTTGGGGTGAAGGACCGCACCGCCATTCTGGATGCCATGCACAGTGGGCAGTACAAGGGCATCACCGGCGAGTTCGGTTTCAACGAGAACGGTGACCCGACTCTGGCCTTCTTGGGTGGCAACCTGGTGCAAGGCGGCAAGATCGAGTACGTCGGCGCTATCAGCCCCGACATGGCCCCTGCTTGCGAATAACGTCTGATGCAAATCCGAGGGGAGACGTCATAGTCTGTGGCGTCTCCTCTCCCCTAATCAAAGTAGTAGGGCAGGGGTAACCGTTCATCTGCCCCATCGGGGCATGGCAATACCGACTAGAGCGAGCGCTGATTGAGCAGCGACTTGGGTTGAGTGGCGAAGCGTATCGAAATCGAGCGGAGCAGTATACACAGCCCTCTTGGCTTCGTCATCAGCTCAGCCGAACGGTCTCGGTACGTCGCTCCGCTCCTACTCGACCGGCGCTGGACTCGCCTCCTTGAACGGTTGCCTGACTGACTCTACGTGTGGAGGTGATATGACCCCAACAGAGGTTCTAATCCAACAAGCGATCAATGGGTTGACCATTGGTTCCTACCTGGCTATCATTGCCTTGGGTTATACTATGGTCTACGGTATCATCGAGTTGATCAACTTTGCCCACGGCGACGTGTTCGCGGCCGGATTTTTCATCTCACTGACGCTGTTCCGCTTTTTTGGAGAAGAAGGAGAGACGCTGACCGGTTTTAAATTGGTCTGGATGTTCATCGCCATCGGGCTCCTGATCATGCTGATCGGCGGCCTGATCAACGTCACCATTGACCGGATAGCATACAAACCGTTGCGTAAGGCCCCCCGCCTGGCCCCGTTGATCACGGCCGTCGGCGCTTCGTTTGCCCTGGAGAACCTCATCGCCAACGTATGGGGCCCCAGCCAGGTCAACTACCCCGATTTCTTCCCCCGCATTGATGTCCTCAATGATTGGCTCCACCTGGATACTTTCATATTATTCACCACGCAGGACTTGCTGCTGCTCGTCGTGCTGGTGCCGATGTTGATCGGGCTGGTGCTTTTTGTGCAGCGCACCAAGATAGGCAAAGCGATGCGGGCTACGGCCCAGAACCAAAACGCAGCGGCCATTATGGGCATTGATGTGGAACGGGTGATCATGATCACCTTCTTCATCGGTGGGGCCCTGGCCGGCCTGGGTGGGATGGTCTTTGGCAACTTTTTGCACACCGGCCGCTACCTGATGGGCTTTGACGCCGGGATGCTGGCCTTTACCTCCGCTGTGCTGGGCGGCATCGGCAACATCCCCGGGGCCGTGTTCGGGGCCCTGATCATCGGTTTTCTCAAGGCCTTCGCTGACGGGTACGTGGGCGCGCAATGGACGCGGGCCATTATCTTTAGCATCCTGATCCTGATCCTGGTCTTTAGACCACAGGGTCTGCTGGGCACAAGCGAGGGCGAAAAAACATAGCGGCGCTGCGTTCGACTGAGCTCACGCCGAAGGCTCCGGACACAAGTCACTCCCGTTGGGCGAAGGGTCTGTCCTGAGCGTAGTCTAAGGGCTCTGACTGAGCCCAAGCCAGCAGCGGTCAGGAGACCTTGCTCAACAAAGAGGAAATCCCTGTAGTATCAAGTCACTGAAATCCAGTCACCCGAGCGGTGATGAAACAAGTAGAAGGGGTTTGAAATGCCTACAGATCAAGGATACGGTAGACCCGGATTTATCGAAGATTGGTGTTTAGCCAGTGTTGTGGAAACAATTATTCTGATCTTACTTTCTCCCGCCATGTTCATCCGCGGACAAAGTGCGATGGGAGTCGTCATGCTGGCCGCAGCCATCCTGCTCCTGGGAGCGGCAGCGGCCTTGTGGACGCGACAGCGATTCAGCTATCACTTGCTGGTGTTCTTGTATGCGGTCTCGGCCATCGCTCTGCTGGGCGCTGGCATCGCTTTTCTGCTGGCCCAGACCGGGCTTGTGGCCCTTTTCATGGCGGTAATGGCTTATCTGATCGCTCTGCTTTTCGGGAGGGAACGTCGTGGCTGGGGTTACGTGCTGATCGCCGTTCTCATTATCGTCACGGTGGTCCGGCTCGCTTCCTGGCCCGAAGGTACATGGGGGCGTCTATCGCCGCCCCTGTACTTGTTCGCCGTCTACCTGTTTTCAGGTGGTGCGGCGGG